>Ga0209063_1000507_pt1 | contig 26035 bp, 17 predicted proteins | sample KloWWTmeKNB19Kit_FD_187177 | JGI IMG/M metagenome (GOLD analysis project Ga0209063, IMG submission 187177) | Active sludge microbial communities from Klosterneuburg, Austria, studying microevolution and ecology of nitrifiers - Klosterneuburg... | ecosystem: Engineered > WWTP > Aerobic digester >... | reverse complement strand
GTGCCTGCAGCCAAGCTATCAGAAATTATTAACAAAACTATCCAACGACGATAACCGTATTAGGCTGAATTTAGGAAAAGACGATCTGCCAGACATAAAAGTAGTTGACTGGATCGCATCAACGGATGTGGTACTCGCTCCATACCGAGAGGTCTACACGTCAGGTGTATTGCATCTTGCGACAACATTTGGAAAACCGATTGTAGCGCCACAACAGGGAGTATTTAAAACGCTCAATCGCGAGGCATTTGCTTACATTTACTCATTTGAAGAGGAGAAACAAATGCTGCCAAACAAAATGATAGCGGCTATTTGTCAGTTTCAAGATCAAGCAGTCGCGAAGTCCGCAAAAATTTTTGCGGATCGGCATGATTGGAGTTTTATCGCTAAAGATCTAACGATAATTCTTCAGGAGTCGTTGCGTATTGCCAAGTAAACGTATTAACCAAGGAATCCAATAGGTTGATTCATTACGCAGAATATTCGATTCTCCGGAACCTGATATGAGACATCGCCCGTTACGCACGATTTATCATGTTTATTATGACACTGAGCACTTTCGACTCTAATACATTGTAGTTTTTTGTATTTTTTATATCAGTGCCTACACATGCTTAACAAGTACTCAGTCCGAGTCGGCTAGAGGCGCACTTCAATCAAGATATTGTTGGTGAGACTAGGAGGGTGTTTTTACTCCCAAGATTTGGATATAACCGTCGAATAATCAATTTCCCCAGATTGATAAACGGTTGCTCTATATACCGGTAACTTCCCTCAGAGACGTAGCGAGTAATAACAATAGCTAAGACTAATAATACCAGTGAATATGGTATCGATAGGGCACCCACGGTGCTAAACGGCCATACCAACTGGAGCAAAGTCCCGACATACTTTAGAACAGCAAAATGGAGTATGTAGGCACTAAAACTGACCTTGCCAAGCCCAATAATCGCCGAGTTGATAGCCCAACCTTTTGGCTTCACCACCAGCACAATCGCCCAAGCAAGGAAAAAAAGAGATATCAAAAGGTGTTTTGGTGGGAGGCAGGAAGACCAATCGAAAAACTTTCCTGGCCCATAGAAGGACAGACCGAACAGCGCACAGCAGAGTGTGATTGACGCGCTATTGGCGGTAACTCGGCTGGCGATTAGCCATTGCCTGACAGATTGGCTCTTGACGCAGTGGTAAAGGAGAAAACCCAGTGCAAAAATTACCAACTGGTTAGGGGGCCAGAAATAGAGGAAATTGGAGCGCTCCTCGAGCGTTATCTCAGGGTACAAATGCATTCCACCAATCGCTGCAGCGATCATGATTACTAACGCTAAAGAGAAAAATATGAGGGCGCGCCTGAGTGTCGTAACCAGCACGGCCAAAAAGGGGAAGGCAAAATAAAAGCAAAATTCGACACCAATACTCCAACCTCCCGGCACAGGCGTCCAACCGGGAACCGTGGGTACTAAATAGGGACTCCATGCATTGTAGAAAAGCAGGGAGCCAAGCAGCAGTTCGAAGCTGAAATCATTAGGTTTTACCTGGTACACGAACCAGTAGAAAACCACAGCAAAATAGTAAAGAGGTGCAATCCGGAAGTAGCGGCGTATCAAGAACTTGCCACTTCGCAGCCAAAAGGAATCGTCGCTACGAGACCATGACATTAGCAGAGTTAATGCAGACGCCAGGAAAAACAACTGAACGCCGTAGAACCCAAGGCCCAGTGGCCGAATTACAGGCCATACCAGATCTTTATTGTGACCAATTGAATGCACAGCAATGACAAGAAGGATAGCGTAGCCACGTAACGCATCGATAACCTGAAGATGATCTTGCCCGTCGAAGTTAATCTGGCTTTTGGATGAGAGTTCCATATTTTTTTCTTGCTTAATTGATGTCATTTACGTAGCACCAAGTAACACACCAATCTTGGCAGAAACTGCCTGCACAAAGAGACAGATCAATTATTCCGAAGTCGCCGATGATGACGGAGACTTGGGTAGAGCTGGTTTTTCTGGCCGAACTACAGGTGGCAGTGGGCGCCCGGCTTTTTCCAGTTTCCCTCGTAGCCCAGGCAACATCAATCCGCCATGCTCAGCTTTCACCCCATATTCGTAGGCTTTATCCCAATTTTTCATATCAGCGTGCAGAAGCCCAATGTTGTAATATAAATTTCCACTTTCCTCCCCCAAGGATTCTGCCAATTGGTACTCAGCAAGGGCTTCTTTCAATTTTCCACGCTGATGAAGGTGAATTCCATAGACCATCCGAACCGCTTTGTCGTCTGGTCTAAATCGTATTGCTCTATCAAAAAAACAGTTAGCAGTTATTTTTGGCGAGGTGGTGGTTGCCGAACGTTGAGGCAACTTGCCACCGGCCCTGTTTTCAAGTCTTGACATTGCGAGAAGAGCCCGCGGGTGGTTGGGGAGCATTCTTAAGGTATAGCTAAACTCACCGGTTAATCGATCAATGCTAAAGAGCTTAAGATCAAGAGCTTCCATAGCTTGCTGGAAATGAACGTTTTCAACCCGCTTGATACGTCCCATGGGATCCGCTCCAGTGGGCACTGAACTGCTGGGATCGGCATAATCCCAAGGGCCAATGGAATTCGTTACTGGACCACAATCGAAAATATCGGCCTTTACTTGATTCGACAAGGCCAGACCAATAGTGAGAATTACACATGACGCCATGTACAACTTGGAATTTTTTTTGGGCATTTTTAGTCCCATATGATATTTAATTATCATCGAACTTCAGACATTATTATTTTCGAGTATCTGAACTTTTGAACAAGCTCGCTGCTCAATAAAATAACTTGGGCGGCGTTTTGTCTCAGTATAAATTTTTGCCAAGTATTCACCAATAATACCAATACAAAGTAACTGGACTCCCCCAAGCAAGTACATGGGAACAACGGTAGACGTCCAGCCAGGAACGGCTTGATCGGAAAACAAACGAATAAAAATTGCCCAAATCGTTACCGCAAAACTAAAAAATGAAATAACAAACCCGATAGCAGTGATAAATCTGAGTGGAACTGTGGAAAACGAAGTAATCCCTTCCCATGCCAAGGCAATCATTTTTTTCAAGGGATATTTAGACTCACCAGCAAAACGCTCCGCTCGGTCATAATAAACAATTGAAGACGGAAATCCGATCTGAGGAATTATTCCACGGAGAAAAAGGTTAACCTCTCCAAATGACCGTAACGCTTCGATAGCACGCCGACTCATCAGGCGATAATCTGCATGATTGAATACAACTTCGACCCCGAAACGATCTAATAAGCGGTAATAACCTTCTGCTGTTATACGCTTAAAAAGCGTATCGGTAGTTCGACTTTGTCGAACCCCGTAAACAATATCGCTACCTTTTTCAAATTCAATCAGCATTTTTTCAATAGCAGCCAAATCATCCTGAAGATCCGCATCTATTGTGATAACAGCATCGCCATCAGCATCTAACATACCTGCCAATACTGCATTTTGATGGCCACGATTTCTTGATAGCTTGAGACCCCGCACTCTTTCAAGGTTATCAGAAGCGTCACGAATTATTTCCCATGTCCTATCTCGGCTACCATCATCAACAAATATAATATGGCTTTCTGAGGACAACCGATTTGAATATACAAACCTATCCAAAAGACTTACCAGTCGATTAATTGTTTCAGAAATAACCGCCTCTTCGTTATAACAAGGAACAACAATACTAAGGATCATTTTTAGTTCTTCCGAAGCGCCTTAAGTTTTTTTAAAAACCCAAATACGGCTAGCCATAAAATTCCAGATTACCGTCACGACGGTAGCAAAAAACTGCGCCAATAGGTAGTGAATCCCTAGAGTTGAATGCGCGAATCCAAGCAAAATACCGTTAATTACTAAACCACAGAATACAATAAGCGCAAACCGTGGAATTGCAAACCCATGGCTTGAACTACTACCAAATGTATATATCTTATTTAAGTAATAGTTCAATATCGAACTTAAAACATACCCGAACGTACTCGAATAAACAGGATCAATTTCAAATAAATTAACTAGCAAGATCAGTATTAAATACTGAATGGCAGTACAAATACCACCTATACCTAAAAAACTAACAAACTGCCGAAAAAAAATCATCATTTGTAATTCTTGCTTCGCTCAGCTAAAGCACACCCAAGCCAGACACACAAGACCCATAACATAGGTACATGATATTTTCCATTCGATTCAAATATACTATGCAGTGCAAACAAATAGAGCCAGCACCAAACAACAATTCGATAGTTTTTATTTTTTTCATGTAGAGAATCCATAGCTAAATATGCAATTATTAGCCAAATAATTAACCACCAAATATTTAATAACAGTTTAGCAAAAATATAAAACGTCGGTTTATTTTCTGCAAATTGGCTGCCTCGCTTAAGGGTTGAATAAACTCCACTTGAATCATCACCCATAAAACGCAATTGTTTCTCCAGCATTAACCCTAAGAAATCTGCTGGGTGCAGCTTTATCCATTCAAGCGCTAATTTTTTTCCTTCACGATCCTGCGCTAATTCGCCAAGTTGAGAAATATCAACTTCACCTCTTGGCGTATACCCACCATCAGCCAAAGGATTATTTGCTCGGTACAAATTAGATCCTCCGTTAGTACTTATTAACACAAACTCTCCGAAAACAAATTGATTCCGAATCGTCCAAGGAGAAATCGTAATCGCGGCAAAAATAAAGAGAAGTACTGCTCCCAAGAGTGCTCGTCGAGTATGTATTAGCGGAATAATTACCACAAAAGCAATTATTAAAAATTGCAATGAAGGCTGGACGAGGGTAGCACCCCCTATACCAATACCAGAGGCAATTTTGGCAAACAATCCAGGCAAAAGTATTCCATAAACAATCCAAGGTAGGACTGCGATAATTAAAATCTCTTTTTCTGCTACTCCTGAATTCGTCACCAAGTTCGGCCAAACAGAAAATAAAATGGCGGCATATAGTCCTCCTACTGGGCCGGACAAATGTTTAGCTAATCGATAACAACCGAATACCCCGACAATAAAGAGAAATATTTGACTAAGCGGAATTGCTACATTTGGCGTGAAAAAAAACAACCATGGCACAAGAAAGAATGGGTAACCGGGTGGCCAATATGCCTGTGTTCCTGCTACTTCAAAACGTCCCTCACGGATCAAGCTTTGAGCCAATTGGACGTAGGTTGCCCCGTCAGACATTGGCAAGGCAGGGAACGAAAGTACCCAAACAACTCTAGCAATTAAACCAACCAGAACAATAATCATTAGAGAAGGCGGCTTGCAACGAGTTAGTTGATCAAAAATCAATGTCGTCGTACGTGAGCGCCTTAAGACTACTAACACTAGTACTGCTACAGTGAAACCAATAAAGGCAATGCCAAGTTGCACATAAAAATCAGTGAATCCAATACTACGAGCAATAATTTCTGGGGACGCCACCCATGCAATACAGAAGGATATAAGCATGAACCAACTCAACCAACACCCGTACAACAATGAATCGATCAGGGATGTTTTTTTATTCTCCGGCAGATCCTCATTGAACAAATATTTATTTTTCATATGGTTAAGCAATTCGTAAAAACCGGATTGAAACGTGCGTTTGATAGTCAAAATCTGACTGCCCAAAGCGCCCGATGAAAATAGCCTGAGCCTAGCTGGCGCCCTGCCAATGAGAAACTCTGCTCCAACTGTCGATCAATCATCCTTGGCGGGGTGCACGACTGGGTGTATCGAGTCTATTGTCCGGTTAGCCGTTCGAGATCGAAAAATCCGACGCATGTGCACGTAACCACTGCTCAAGCATCATCGATATCCAGATCATTTCACCAAAATAACCAGGATAGTCATATAGCTGTTTGGTCAGCAGCGTTTCGACAAACTCAGCGCGCAGAATGCCGCGGTCGACCAAACTGCGGACTGATTCTGAGGCGAGTTGCCGCAGCGCTTCATTCCGGGTTGCCCAAACGCCAAAGGGTAAACCGAAGCCTTGTTTTTTTTTTGTGATGATTTCATCAGGCAAAAATCCGCGTAGTGCTTCTTTAAAAAACCAGCGGAGTTTCAAGCCCTTGAGTTTGTAGTCGACAGGTAAGCGCAACGAGAATGCGAGAAGGTCATCGTCAAGCATCGGAAAGCCGACATCAAGGCCCGCCAAGCGCGTTGTGCCGCAGACTTTTGGCAGATCGTTTTCGGCCAGGGTATAGCGCCAGTCGAATGCTAGTTCGCGATTGGTATTGTTGGAAGTTCGTGCGCCGGCCCAAACTTTGCGCTGATGTTGCAGGGGTGAGGAAATATCAACTTGAGCCAGAAAATCTTTGGTCAGTGTTTGCTCAAGGCCCAGCCGGGTAATCAGGTTGTACATTTGCAGTCGGTCGGGCATCGGAACGCTGGCTTGCTCTACGTAGCTGGATGCTTTGCGCACTAATGGCAGACTGCCAGCACGACGGGTGCCCAATAGGGGTTCCATGACGCCTGTGCGAATTCCCCCCGGGACGTGCTGATACCAGTCGAAGACGCGTTGCTTTGCGTAACGGGAGTTACCACCAAAGAGTTCGTCACCACCATCACCAGCAAGAATGCGGGTGACGCCATCGTCCTTGGCCATTTTGGCGCAGTAATAGGCGGGCAATGCGGAGGAGTTACCGAAGGGCTGGTCGTAGCTTGCGGCAACCATGGGGATGCTGCGCACCAAGTCCTCTGGCGTAACGTAATACTCATGATGCTCGGTTTTATAGCGGCTTGAGGCGATGCGGGCGAACTCCATTTCGTCGTAGCCTTCTGCTTCAAAGCCGATGGAGTAAGTTGCGGCAGGCTTGCCATGCGCCAGACCAATCATGCCGGCTACGGTGGAGCTATCGGTACCGCCGCTCAAGAAACAGCCAGCTTTTCCGTCATCCAGTTGGCGAGCCGTTGCTTGTTGCAGAAGTGCCCTGAATTCATCCCGGAGTTGGTCAAAGGACTGCGGCCGAACCTCTTCAAATGCGGGTATCCAGTAGGGTGCTACGGTCAACCGATTATTTTCGAATAAAATGTAGTGCGCCGGCGGCACGCGATAGATGCCCTTGTAGATGGTTCTGGGCGATGGAATGGCGTGAGAGTAGAGGTAGTCGAAGATGGCTTGCGGATCGATTTCAGTAGTTGAGTCGGCCAATTGGTCAGCGCGTTCGGCGAATAGGAGTTGGTTGCCAACTTGATGGTAGCAGAGTGTGCGAATGGCAAATCGGTCAACTGCGATAAACACCTTGCCGCTTGACTCGCGCAGCGCAACTGAAAAATCACCGGAGACCTGTTCTGGCGCTTTGGTTCCCAAGCGTTGGAATGCTTGACGCCAAGCAGCTTCTAGCCCTTCCCGCGTGGCAGTTTGAATCAACGCAGAATCGTTGAATCGGGGCTTGCCAAGTACAAGGCAATTAGTATCACTGCTAGTCATAAGTGGAACCGGTTTGGTTTGAGTGTGTACATACGTAAATGAAGCCAGACTGACGATCCCGACGCCATAAAGGCTACAACCAACGGCCACCCGAAGGTGGCCGTTGGTTTTGCTAACCCCGCTCAGATATTAACAAGGACCAGGTCCCAATTTAACTGAAAACGTGAACTCTCCATTAGGTCCGCAAAAGGAGTACTGATTTGGGCTATTTGTGTTGACCCTATAGGGGAAGCTACCTCCACCGCCATTGTAGGTGTGGGTGATCTGCCCATTATTTGGCCCGGTAGTTTCAACAATCCAAGTACCTACTGTTTCCTGTGGATCAACCGCAGTACCAGAGTGTTGCTCAATAAGGGTACCGCTCCCCGTACCCTGATGGAATTCCTGCCACTGACAGTTACCCCCTGCAACAGTACAGTTAGCAGGTGAACATGCCGTGTTTCCGCTGAGAAGGCTACTGACTGCATTCCCGTTCAAGTAACCAGAACCAGGGCAAGCCGCTGTAGCGCTTCCGGCTCCGCCAACAAGCATAGCAAGCAAAATAATATGTTTTTTCATCAAATTTCCTTCTATAAACTGAATAACTGCTGCCATACATTTTCCGCTTAACAGTAGCAGCTACTTGGGCTGCGATCACGAAAAACGACGATAGTCCGTGACTAGCTGTTTCCGAACTGAGTTATTGCTTCAAGCACATTCCATACCGTTACCGAAAGACATCACAATAAGTTGAAAAAACAATAGGCTATCAAGAGAACCATATCAAGCCGTTAGCATTAATGTAAGAAATTCCGACACCGAGTTCATGAGTGCAGTCAAATTGGATCGTCATTATGCTCCAGTGACCAAATTTGCCACTATTCGAAATGACTATTTCGAAACCTGTAAGGCCCGCACTGAACTGAATAATCTTGTACTACTCCAACATAGCCAAATCACTATCAGGAATAGCAGTAGTAGGCGCGGACTATCGATCAAGCTATCTAGTGTTCCGATCACTACGAACCCAGCTCCCGCAGCCAAAAAAACGCCAGCTTCAGTAGTTCCTCGCCAAGCTTGTTGCCCGGCCTTCCCTAGCCCAAGCAGGACAAAAAATCCAACCGCAGTCAGCCCCAACCAGCCTTGATCGAACAGAACTTGAATCGGCAGACTCCAGATATGCCAAGGTAGATCGTTGTCAACCGAGAAAAACCAGCGGTCGAATTTTTGCGAGAAGTCGCCATTCGCCAATAGACTATTACCCGCTACGCCAGTCATTCGAATATTGTCCAGTTCGACTATCGCTGACGAACTGGTGTTGTAGAGCGAAAACTTGATAGGTCGGGCTGCGTACCAAGGCCCCTGCCCCAAATCGCCAGACGGAATGCGCATTTGAACTGGCTGCCAGGTTCCATTTCCGTTGAAATTTACAAGCTCAGCACTGCACCGAGCAGAGGTCAGCAGCCATTTTTCGCAGATCGATAACGTCAGTTGAGCATTCGGTTTGGTACTACGTACATTCAAATCGACGACATAATCGTTACCTGCTTGTGGCGAGATGAACTGCTCAACGTACGTCGGATTGCCGGCCCCAAGCCTGAGGAAAGTATTTTCTGGCTCTGAAGCGAGCCAATAAGGTGCAGCTTTCGCTTCCTCGCTGCGCCAAAAATGGGTGTCTGGATATCGGCCGATTCCCATCCCGAGAAGCGTGGTGGCCCAGTCCGAATCACGTATCCTTAGCGCATCTTCCCAATGGTTTTGTCGGGTATTGAGGTCAGCACCAACAAGCGCCATCCGCTCCTGGGCAAACTGACTGTAAAAAATGGGCATTGCAATGCCAAAAATAGCCGCCAGAAGGATTAGCGGGGCAGCTATGCGCTTGAACCATGTACTTGACCGATCAGCTGACTTATTCATTATCACGGCGATGACCGCGAGCGTGAATGCCACGCCAAAACCAGCATAGCCGACTCTGGAAAACGTCACCATGACGCTATAGGTGGCGGCTAGCAGCAGCAATACACACGCAATACGCACCCAAAGAGAAACCTTGGCGAAGAACAGCATGACCAGAAACGGCGCACCGATTGTCAGGTAGGTTTCAATGTCGGCACCCCCGACATGCATTTGTGAGAAGGGTCCGGTAACGCGATAGACATCGCCGAAATTATAAAGACCGGGGAAAGTAAGACGCTCCCATATGATCACCAGAACCGTCCCTGCAACACCTGTCATCATGCCAAAGGCAAACAGCCGAGGCACGTTGTGGCCAGTAAACGCAATTCGGCCGAAAAGACCATAGAGCAAGAAAGCCCAGAGTGCGCCTTTGGCAACTCTTAACGCATTGAACGGGCTGTAGTAATTTGAAAAGGCGTTGGCATCGGGCATTTGCCAAGGTGTCAATCCGCGTATGGCGCCAATGGTGAAGCTAATCACTAGCAGGCTAGTTGCGAAGACAAAGAGAATTTCGGTACGCTGATTTTTTTTTGTTATCGGACTTACCCGGCTGTAGCCGATGGCTAGGCTAATCAGAACCACGAGGTCGAACTCATCGAAAAAGAAACGCCCGCTCCACGGTGCTAGATCAAGTATCGGCAGGCTTGCGGGGATGATGGCGACGAGAAACGCCGGGCGATACCAAATAATTGCGGCGGATATCAAGAGGAAAAGACTTAGCACTACAGGTTGAGCCGGGAATGTTGCTGCCCAGTAAGCGGCAAATGCCAGCGATACAAACATGACGGTGTGAGCAAACCCGTTGCCTGTGGCCTGATAGGAAGATGAGATGTGTTTGTCGGCAGGAGCAGGACTCAGGAATTGCCCGACTTTGCCCTCCTCCGTTTTAGCGCTGGCGGCATTGGAAAGCTCACACAACAGATGAACCGCCCCCCAACTGGCAAGTGCGGCCAACATGATGTTGGTTGGGTCTGGGTGTAAGCCTTGCAGAAATAGCTTTCCCGTTTCAACGAAACTGGCAGCGAACAAGCCGCAAAAAAACGCGAGGGCCGGCGAGCCCCGTTTTGACCAAGTCAGTAGCCCGATGGGTAGATACATCAGGCAGACGCTGGCCAAACTGTAGAGCGCCTTGGCTTCCGTAGTAAAGTAATGATAGTAGAAGGGCAAAAAATGCAGTTCGTCTAGTTGGGAAACGGCGTAATCCGTGCCCTTCCAGGCGTGCGAGAACCAACCATTTACTTGCAGAAGAGCCAGGATATAAATGACTGCAAATGGAAGCGCATAGCGCCGCACAAGCGCCGAAAGCCTACTGGGAGACCAGCTTGTGCGACGATTCCATAACGCTATTCCGCCGCAAACACCAGCGATGCGCGTCAATACAGAGAGCCCTTGGCTAACACCCGTAGCGGTAAATAATTGGGCGATTTCAATGAAGCTGCCCAGCAGAATACCTGACCAGGCAGCCTGCTTTAATGTGGCAGATTGGCGTTCCGATCGGAATCCGAGGAATAGGCCAAACGGCAGGGTCAGGATTATTTCAGACAGTAATTTAATAACAATCAGGAATTTTCCCTGTGAGTCGCCGGCGAGCAACCATCCCCAGTTATCTCCTTGTAATTTTTGTTCTAGTTCAGCGCCGGAGAGCAGCAAGTCAAATGGAAAAAGACTAAAGGCGATATAGCCGGCGAGATAGGCCTCTACAAGGCGAAAAGCTAATCGTCTGGGGTTGCTGAACACTGCATGCAGAAGGATTTTGAACCATTCCGAGTAGCGTGCCGCCAGTACCAACCCAATCAAGCTACCAATGCACTCAGCGAGCAGATCGTTGAGCGAAACGGTTCGCGGCGGGAAAAAAAGCTGAGTAAACTCGATACCAAAAGCGAGTCCGCATGAAAACAGAGCGCTCAGAAAAAAGAGAGGAATGCGCCATGTTTTGGCGAATTTCTGGATCAGCAGATGTGCCGTCAGGAAACCAACTGGCACATAGAGCACACCGTTTGCTATCCAGTCAGCGCGGGACTCGACTCCGAGCACCAACATCGGGATCTGTTGAAAAGCAGTCCATGCCTGGTCGATTGGAAGCTGCTCGAAGTCGAGGGGAACCAGGCTTCCGTATATGACAAAGAACAGGTAGCCAAACCAGATTGAGAGTGTGAGGGTATGTTTCGGCTTAGAGGAGTCCATATGCTGGACTCGATTTAGTTATCTTGCTCGACACTATCGCCCCTCTATACCCATGTCCAGGTTCCTGTTTCAGGACTCCTGATGCCTATCCGGCCAGTTTCCCGTCAACAAATTCAACCAGAGAGCCAACAGTCGCAAAGGTACTACCTTCGATTTCGTCATCATCCACAGTAAAACCGAAACGCTCTTCCAGGCCGGTGATCAATGAAACCACCGCCATCGAATCGAGCTCTGGAATTGCTCCCAGCAAAGGGGTGCTTGCAGAAAACTCTGCCGAGCGGCCATTCAAATTTAGAACTTCGTCCAGTAGGGACAGTACTTCTTTGTGAGTATTCAAGTCATTCTCCAACAACTGGTTTTGGTGCCGGCATTATAGAGGCCGAATCAAATTTCGACTGTGAGATACTGCTCAACGTCATAGTCAGAAGTGCGATACGCTTGGGTAAAATCATGTTGTTGCCGTTACCTTTTGCCTTCAAAGATTAGTCCACCGTTAAGAATTATTATGCCTGAATCATTTTTGTTACATGAGCTAATAGCCAACGCCGCCACAATCAAACCGGATGCCGTGGCTTTGACCTATGGAAAAGCCAGCTTGAACTATGGCGTGCTGCATGAGTCCGTTATCCGTTTTGCCAGTGGCTTGCTTTCGCTTGGCCTGCAACGCGGCGAGCGGGTTGCCATCTACCTTGAGAAACGCTTCGAGACCGTGATAGCCAGTTTTGGTGCGCCTGCTGCAGGTGGCGTTTTCGTGCCCCTGAACCCGCTATTGAAAGCTGAGCAGGTCAGCTATATTTTGCGCGACTGCAATGTTCGGGTACTGGTAACTTCGCCGGAGCGCTTGGCACTTCTGCAGGAAATGCTGCCGGCCTGCCATGATTTGCGCCACATCATTGTGCTTGACTGGGCCGACACAGTCACAAGCATAGGCACGCAAAACATCTGCCGCTGGGCTGATTTACTCGATCAACCGCATGCCACGGGGCATCGGGTCATCGATACCGATATGCTCGGCATTCTTTATACTTCAGGCAGTACCGGCAAGCCGAAAGGTGTTGTTCTCTCACACCGTAACATGGTGGCTGGCGCCAAGAGCGTGGCGAGCTATCTGGAAAATCATGCAGGCGACACCCTGCTCGCCGCCCTGCCCCTTTCTTTTGACGCCGGTTTTAGTCAGTTGACTACGGCTTTTCACGTCGGTGCACGCGTCGTACTACTGAACTATTTGCTGCCGCGTGACGTGATCAAGGCTATCGAGCGCGAAAAGGTAACCGGACTGACCGCCGTGCCGCCCCTCTATATCCAGCTCACTCAACTTGCCTGGCCGGAATCGGTTACCGAGCATCTGCGCTACTTTGCCAACACCGGTGGTCGCATGCCGCGTGAAACACTTCTAGCATTGCGCAAACATCTCCCGCAAACCCAGCCCTTCCTGATGTACGGCTTGACCGAGGCTTTCCGTTCAACATTTTTGCCACCGAGTGAGGTAGACCAGCGACCGGATTCGATCGGCAAGGCCATCCCCAATGCCGAGATTCTTGTATTGCGTGAGGATGGTTCACCCTGTGCGCCGAATGAGCCGGGCGAACTGGTGCATCGGGGGGCGCTGGTTGGCATGGGCTACTGGAACGATCAGGAAAAAACAGCTGAGCGTTACAAATCCCTACCGGTGCATGCACCAGGACGTGAGGCTGGGCTGGTGCTACCTGAACTTGCAGTTTTCTCGGGCGATACGGTACGGATGGATGAAGAAGGCTTCTTATACTTCATCGGCCGGCGTGACGAAATGATGAAAACTTCTGGCTACCGGGTCAGCCCGACCGAAGTTGAGGAGATCCTTTATGCAACCCGGATGGTGGGTGAATGCGTTGCGTTTGGGATCGACAATGATCGACTCGGGCAAACGATTCAGGTGATTGCGACGCCGCCAGCCGATGGATTGCTCAATGTCAGCGCCCTGCTCGCCGAATGCCGGCTGCGCATGCCGGCCTATATGGTACCGGCGGGTATCGAGATGCAAACTGGCCCATTGCCGCGCAACCCGAATGGCAAAATTGACCGAAAAACATTGTCGACCGCATGGATTGAAAGCCATCCTGGTTAGTCCGATCAGTTTCAACAGGAATTTTATTTGATGTCGAACGCACCACGCGCCCTCCCTATCCACGCACCGATGCCCCAGTTTGCCGTCACCAATGGTCAGTTGCTGGTCGGCGGGATTCCGCTTGAGCAGTTGGCGGCAAGAGTCGGGCAAACACCGTTTTATGCTTATGACCGCAAGTTGCTTCAAGCCCGAGTCGAAGAACTGCGCGCCGCCCTGCCCGCCTCAATCAAACTTCATTACGCTATGAAAGCCAACCCGATGCCTGCCGTGGTTGGCTGGATGGCCAAGCTGGTTGATGGCCTTGATGTCGCTTCGGCGGGTGAGTTGAAGGTGGCTTTGGATGCAGGTACCGACCCGAAAGAAATCAGCTTCGCCGGCCCCGGCAAGCGACGGAGTGAGTTGGTGCAGGCCGTGGCTGCTGGCGTTTTGATTAATGTTGAATCCTTCCGCGAGGTGACTGAACTCGCCAACATTACCCAGGAATTGAAGCTGCCTGCCCGGGTTGCGGTCAGGGTCAACCCGGATTTCGAGCTTAAGGGTTCGGGGATGAAGATGGGGGGCGGACCCAAACAGTTCGGGGTGGATGCCGAACTGGTGCCGGAGCTACTCGCCGAGATTGGCCAGGCTGGCTTGCAGTTCGAAGGCTTTCATCTTTTTGCCGGCTCGCAAAACCTTAGCGCGGGATCAATTTGCGAGGCGCAGCAGAAATCCTATGAGCTCGCCCTACGCCTAGCCACGTCTGCACCCTCACTAGTTCGCTTTCTCAATTTGGGTGGAGGCTTCGGGATTCCTTACTTCCCGGGCGAGCAACGGCTTGATTTAACGGCTGTTGGCGACAATCTTGCGCAGATAGCTGCCCGCGCCGCGCTGGAAATGCCTGAGGCTGAACTGGTAATCGAACTGGGCCGCTACCTGGTTGGCGAAGCGGGAATTTACGTCTCACAGATCGTTGACCGCAAGGTTTCAAGGGGGCAGACCTATCTGGTGGTCAATGGTGGCTTGAATCACCATTTGTCGGCATCTGGGAACTTCGGCCAGGTCATTCGCAAGAACTACCCGGTCACCATTGGCAATCGGATGGGTAAGGAGGAAACAGAAATCGCCTCTGTCGTCGGGCCTTTATGTACCCCGCTCGATCTGCTGGCTGACCGCATGAAACTTCCCGTTTCCCAGCCTGGTGATCTCGTCGTAATTTTTCAGTCCGGCGCCTACGGTGCCAGCGCCAGCCCACATGGATTTCTCGGACACCCAGCACCAGTTGAAATTTTAGTTTGAAGCACACAGAGGGGCAATTGATTGGCCCTCTTTGACAACTCGGCACATGCAATTTGACAAATACGCCATTATGCTTAAAAAATACAAAATTTACATGAATTTGTAATATTCAAGTATCGAACTTAACGACTAATCCATCACTTTTTAATTCGTTCGTAATCTGTTGCCATAATCGGAAGCGTAAAATAGAAACCCTTTTCTACTCTCATCGCACCGGGCAGTTCAACTTGTTTAACATCTTCTTTACTACTGATTTGGCTCATCAACCCGTACTTCAATCCACCGTGAAATACTGCACAGAGAACATTTTTCGCGACTCATACAATTGGCTATAACAAATTGCCAACCAAGAGCAAGCGAAATTGAGGAACACCCCTCAGCATGTGGTGCTGTCATCTGCAGCAAAATCTACTTCTAGTAGCAATCATTTACGGCCAAAGGACGGAGTCTGATCATGATCCGCATGTTTAATCACTGGTTACGCTGGCGTGTATTGGGCCAAATGCTGTTCGATTTCTCTTTCGTAATCGTCGGCATGATTATCGCAATCATGTGGGTAGGGAGCGGCCTACCGATCAACCACCAGCAAGTTATGATATTTGCATGCCTGCTTGGTGCCGCCATGCTGGTGATCAACTCCTGGCTCGGGTTTTATCAGCGATTCAACAAGCGCACAATAATGGAGAGCCGAGCTCGTGCAGTGCTCTCTCTTTATCTTGCGGTTCCAGTTGCTTATGGGATATTTGCCATTCTCCCGTTAGCGGGCGTAAGCCAGGAATTCCTTCAGTTATCAGCCATGTCAGCCGTTTTTGGTATGTTGGTGACCCGCGTCAGCGCTTCTCATGCGCCAACTTCCAATATGCTGACTCGCCGAATTCTTGTATTCGGAACCGGCCCCCGGGCTTTGGCTGTCAAGCGTGCGCTAAACAAGTCCGACCCGTCGGCTGAAATTATGGGTTTCTTCCCCAGCTCCAACGAAGAAGAAATGTCTGTCCCGAGTCGCTTGGTCATCACCAGCAAAAAATCACTGACTGACACTGCCATTAATCTAAAGGTGGAAGAAATCGTCGTAGCTGTCACTGAACGTCGTGGCGGTGCAATGCCCCTGCGCGAGTTGCTTGACTGCAAATTGCAAGGAATTCGCGTACTCGATCTGGCAAGTCATTTTGAGCAAACGCTGGGACAGATCCGTCTCGAATCACTCTATGCGGGCTGGTTGATTTTTGGGGATGGCTTTAGTCAGGGGACTGCTCGGACAATTGTCAAACGCGTTTTTGATATCTTTTGCGCCATAATTCTTATTCTGCTCTCCTTACCGGTGATGGCTATAGCCACCCTGGCGATTATTGTTGAAAATGGGTTCCCCATTCTTTACCGTCAGGAGCGTGTCGGACTAAATGGTCGCTTGTTTAATGTCATCAAGTTCCGCAGCATGCGTCGCGATGCCGAGAAGGATGGCAAACCAGTTTGGGCAAAAGCGCAGGATGACCGTGTGACCAAGGTCGGCAAAATTATTCGCAAACTTCGGATTGACGAACTGCCCCAACTTTTCAGTGTACTGAAAGGCGACATGAGCTTGGTTGGGCCCCGCCCGGAGCGCCCTTTCTTTGTCGACCAGCTGACGAAAGAGATTCCTTTTTACGCCGTTCGGCACAGCGTCAAGCCAGGCGTCACCGGCTGGGCTCAGGTTCGCTACCATTACGGCGCCACTGTTGAAGATTCTGCCGAAAAACTCCAGTACGATCTCTATTACGTCAAGAATCATTCGTTGTTTCTGGATATTCTGGTCCTCTTTGAGACGATAGGCGTCGTCCTCACGGGCAAAGGCGCTCAATAAACCATACAACGCCACGCCTGCCGTGGCGTTTTTTATCAAGCGTACATGGATACTGAATCGGCATCACTGATCGCCTGGAGCTTTGGGGTTGCCGCAGGCACCTATGCGCTATTGGCGGCTTTTCTTTTGTCATTTGATCGTGAATGGCACGCCAGCCGCCGCGCCAGGATGATGCTCATTGCGGTATTTTCTTCGGCAATATGGGCAAGTTTTTCCTTTCTTGGAGCATCGGGCAGTAACCCATTTCTGGCACTTTCAGCCTCACTCAGTGATATATTTCGGCACGCTGCCTGGTACGCCTTTCTCGTTCTTCTGTTAATCCCGAGTACCGGGAAAACACCAAACGAGGCCTTGCTTCCGGGTTGGCTGATACCCGTCTGCTGGATGACTGTACTGGGCGGCGTAGCGTTACAACTTTCCCTGTTTTTTGGTTTGCTACCTGCCGATCAATGGTTAAGAACAGCCTTGTTCCATGCCTTGGCAATGCCGGTACTTGGCCTGATGCTGGTCGAGCAATTGTTCCGTGCCATTTCGGATGATTCAGCCTGGAACATAAAGCCGCTTTGCCTCGGCCTGGCAGGCCAGTTCATCTTCGATATCTATCTGTTTTCCGATGCACTGATGTTCAACCGAATCGACGGTGATGCGCTGACCATTCGCGGCTTTATCCATGCCATGACTATTCCACTCCTGGTTCTCGCCAGCCTGCGCAGCCGTGACTGGACGGCAAAAATACGTTTATCGCAAAAAGCCGCTGTCCACTCCGCCACGCTACTCGCTGCCGGTATTTACCTGTTGTTTATGGCGGGCGTTGGTTATTACGTTCGCTATTTCGGTGGCAACTGGGGGCGTGCGCTGCAGTTGGCACTGGTCTGCGCCGGTGTTCTGAGCTTGGGGATTCTTGTCGTATCGGGTTCCATGCGCGCCAAAATGCGAGTTCTGGTTGGTAAGCATTTTTTCAGCTATCGCTATGACTATCGCGAAGAGTGGCTGCGTTTCACCCAAACGCTATCAGCTCAGGATTCGCCGCAAGCAATGGGGCAACAGGTAATTCGCGGCTTGGCAAATATGGTTGAGAGTCCAGCTGGCGGTCTGTGGCTTCAGGAGGGGGGGCAGGAATGTTACCGCCAGACAGCCCGTTGGAATATTCCGGCTAGTGCAACTGAAGAGCCTCTTGATTCCTCACTAGCCTGTTTCCTGCTCAGCAGCGGCTGGGTCATTAATCTTGAAGAATATCGCTGCTACCCGGGCCGCTATGGTGATTTGGCAATCCCCTACTGGTTATCAGAGATTCCAAACGCCTGGCTGTTAATTCCGCTAATGGTTGGCAATCAGATGATCGGTTTCGTCGTATTGGCAAGTTCCAGAACCCGAATCGACGTTAATTGGGAGGTCAACGATCTACTGCGCACAGCGGGTAGTCAGGCTGCCGGTTTTCTGGCCAAAATGCAGGCTACTGAAGCCTTGCTTGAGGCACGCAAATTCGATGCTTTCAACAAGATGTCCGCCTTTGTCGTACATGACCTGAAAAATATCGTTACCCAGCTTTCACTGATGTTAAAAAATGCCGAACGTCACCGCGACAACCCGGAGTTTCAGGAAGACATGCTGATGACAGTGGATCACTCGGTAGAGCGTATGCGGCAACTGATGATGCAGTTGCGTGAGGGGGCCACTCCCCCTGGCACGGCTTGTGGTGTTAATCTTCCAGATGTCATTCAGCGTATACAGAAAGAAAAAATGGATCAGGGAAGATCTGTCGAGATCAAATTGCGCGATCGAGTAGCCACCCGTGGCCATGAAGATCGTCTGGAAAGGGTGATTGGTCATCTGGTACAGAATGCCCTCGACGCCACGAACCCAACGGGCAGCGTCTGGGTTTCTCTGGAGAAACGGGGGGATCGGGCGGCACTTGAGGTGGGCGACACCGGTCATGGCATGAGCCCGGAATTTATCCGCGAACGCCTCTTCAAACCGTTTCAGAGCACAAAGCAAGCTGGCATGGGGATTGGCGCTTATGAAAGCGCACAGTACATCCGCGAATTGGGCGGCGAAATGCTGGTGGACAGCGAACCTGATCAGGGAACACGAATTACGATGATCCTGCCCCTTTTTGAGGTACGAACTGAATCCGACTTGCGCCAAAAGGATCACGTGTGAGAACCGAAAAGCCTCGCACCCTGCTGATCGTTGAAGATGATCCGGCACTGCAAAAGCAATTGCGTTGGTCTTTTGACCAATTTGAGACGTTGACCGCAGGAGATCGTGAAAGCGCGCTCACCCAAATTCATCGGCACAATCCAGCTGTTGTCACTATGGACCTCGGCTTGCCGCCGGATGCCGACTCTGTTTCCGAGGGCTTTCGGCTACTTGAGCAAATTCTCGCTGCGACTCCCGACACAAAGGTAATTGTTCTTACCGGCCAGAACGATCGCGCCAACGCACTTCGGGCAATCGGCTTGGGTGCTTATGATTTTTTCGCCAAACCGTTCGAACCTGAGCTTCTGGCATTAACGATTGAGCGGGCGTTTCGGCTTTATGATCTGCAACAGGAGAACCGTCGCCTGCAGGCTGCCCAGCATCCGCCGGCACTAGCCGGCCTTCTCACCCGCAACGCCGAAATGTTGCGTGTTTGCCGCACGATCGAGAAGGTCGCTAATAGCAGTGCGACCGTGTTATTGCTGGGTGAAAGCGGGACCGGTAAAGAGGTATTGGCACGTGGTGTGCACGAGGCCTCGCCGCGAAAAAATGAGCGTTTTGTCGCCATCAACTGTGCGGCAATCCCCGACAATCTGCTGGAAAGTGAGCTCTTCGGCTACGAAAAAGGCGCATTCACCGGCGCAGCAAAAACGACGCCTGGCAAAATTGAAAGTGCCAACGGTGGCACGTTGATGCTGGATGAAATTGGTGATTTGCCCCATGCATTGCAGGCCAAGCTCCTGCGCTTCCTGCAGGAACGCGTCATTGAACGTTTGGGCGGCAGGCAGGAAATCCCGGTGGATGTCCGCATCGTCTGCGCAACTCACCAGGATCTCAAGGTGCTGATTAAGGAAGGGCGGTTCCGCGAAGATCTCTTCTATCGCCTTGCCGAAATCGTCATCGATATTCCACCAGTGCGGGAGCGCAAGGGAGATGCGGCCTTGCTGGCGCATGCCTTTGTCCGTCGATTTTCGGCGGAACAAAACCGCGGCAACATGACGCTTTCCGAAGATGCGACACGTGCGATTGAGTTGCACACTTGGCCAGGCAATGTTCGCGAAATTGAAAATTGCATCAAGCGAGCGGTCATCATGGCCGACGGCTTGCAGATCACCCGCGAAGATATTGGCCTCGATCAAATGGATACCAACGAATCCGAATTCATCGATCTCCGCCGCATTCGTGACGAGGCCGAGCGCAATGCGGTTGTTACCGCCTTGGGCCGCGCCAATGGCAACGTCGTGCGCGCATCCGAAATTTTGGGCGTCAGCCGCCCTACTCTTTATGACCTCATGCATCGTCTGGGTTTGAAATAGACGCCCACAATCGAAGGAAACGTCCATGAAAAAACGTAGCTCTATTATCTCCAGCACCATTTCCGTCGCTCTGTTAACGGCATTTATCGGTGGCTGCAGTGGCGACAATCCTGAATCACTGATTGCTTCAGGTAAGGATTTTTTAGCCAAGAATGACAGCAAAGCAGCTGTAATTCAGTTAAAAAACGCCTTGCAACAAGACCCGAATCTTGGCGAAGCACGCTTTCTTTTGGGCAAAGCGCTTTTTGAAAGTGGTGATGTAGCTGGCGCCGAGGTCGAACTACGTAAGGCACTTGAGCGAAAATATGCCAGTGAGCAAACCATTCCACTGTTGGCCAGAGCCCTGCTGGCAACCGGCCAAGTGAAGAAAGTAACCGACGAGTTTGGCAAAATGGAGGTACCCGTCGGTGAACCGCTCGCCTCTCTAAAAACCACTCTGAGTGCTGCTTATGCCGCCCAAGGCAACAGGGAGGCCGCTCAGGCAGAACTGGCTGCAGCACTTGCCAGCAAGGGCGACTATGCACCGGCTCAACTCGCCAACGCTCGCTACAAGGCAGATAGTCAAAATTTCGACGAGGCACAAAGTATTGTCGATCAGGTCTTGACTAAAAACCCAAGCAATCACGACGCCCTATTGCTGAGCGGCTCACTGCAGGCTGCAAAGGGCAATCTAGAGAATGCGTTGGCGCTTTACCGCAAGGCTATTGCGGCGAAACCGGATTTCCTTCTCGCCCATGTCGCCATAATTTCTAGCCTGTTTCAGCAGCAAAAACTGGACGAAGCCAGCAAACAGATCGAAGTTCTGAAGAAAGTAGCGCCCAAACATCCGCAAACCATTTATCTGGATGCTTTGGCAACCTATCAGCGCAAGGATTACAAAGCAGCACGCGAATTGACGCAGCAACTACTGAAAATTTCACCTAATTACGCTAATGGCCTGCAGCTTGCAGGAGCAGTCGAATATCAGCTGCGTTCTTACATTCAGGCTGATATCTACTTGAGTAAAGCATTACAACTAGCTCCGAATTTGTCTCTGGCGCGCAGGCTGTTAATTTCAAGTTACCTTCGTGCCGGCCAGCCAGAAAAAGCCCTTACTACACTTCAACCGGTGCTGGATCGCATCGAAAAGGACGCTTCCTTCCTGAGTCTGGCTGGCGAAACTTACCTGCAAAACGGCGACGCAAAAAAAGGGGCCGATTATTTTGCCAAAGCCAGCAAACTTAATCCCAATGACGCAACCAATAAAACCTCCCTCGCCCTCGCCCACATGGCGCAAGGCGATACTACTGGCGGCTTCGAGGAACTCGAACAGATTACCTCGACCGACAAGGGGATCACAGCTGACCTGGCGCTAATCGCCGCCTATCTCCGCACCAATCAGCCAGATAAGGCGCTGAAAGCAATTGATAGCCTGGAAAAAAAGCAGCCTGATAACGCGGCGACGCACAATCTTCGTGGTCGAATTCTGCTTGGCAAGAAAGATATTAAAGGGGCACGCCAAAGCTTTGAAAAAGCACTGGCCATCAACCCAGGCTTTTTCCCCGCAGCTGCCAGTCTTGCCACGATTGATCTCGCCGAGAAGAAACCGGACGAGGCGCGCAAACGTTTTGAAGCAGTGCTGGCTGCCGACCCCAAGAATGGTCGGGCCATACTTGCACTGGCTGAACTTCGGGCCGCTGCCGGTGGCACAGCCGATGAAGTATCCGGCCTGATCAGCAAGGCAATTGCCGCCAACCCGAGCGAAGTTGCACCACGTCTGGCGTTGATTCAGTTCTACCTGAATAAAAAGGATGCGAAAAAGGCGTTGACCGCAGCAAATGACGCCTCGGCAGCCATTCCGGACAAACCGGAAATTCTTGATGCCCTTGGCCGCACCCAACAGTTTTCTGGTGATTTCAATCAAGCACTAAGCACCTACGGCAAGCTTGCTGCATTGCAGCCGAGTTCGCCGCTTCCCCAAATGCGTCTGGCTGAGATCAATCTGACCAATAAAAACAAGGATGAGGCGACGAAAAATCTCAAGAAAGCACTGGATATCAAGCCCGATCTGATCGAAGCGCAACGCGGCTTGATCATGCTGGCACTGGATGCCAAGAAACCCAACGACGCGCTAAGCATTGCTCGTCAGATACAAAAGCAAAGACCGAAAGAGGCTGCCGGCTTTGTGCTGGAAGGTGATATTTACGCCTTGGAGAAAGCTTGGCCAAACACCATCAAGGCCTACCAGAATGGCCTGAAACAAGTTGCCGCACCAGAATTGGCGATCAAATTGCACTCTGCCCTGCTTGCCTCCGGAAATACGGCTGAAGCCGAGAAAATGGCCTTAAGCTGGAAGAAAGAGCACCCAAAAGACATGGCCTTCCGTCTTCACCAGGGAGACATTGCAACAGCACGCAAGGAATACCCGCAGGCGGTGCAGCATTACCAGGCGGCACTTGATATCCAACCCAACAACCCCTTGGTATTGAACAACATGGCTTGGGTTTCTGGGCAACTCAAGGCGCCAAAAGCCATCGAGTACGCCGAGAAAGCCAATCAGTTAGCGCCAAATCAGCCGCCTTTTATGGACACGCTGGCCATGCTGCTGGCCAACAAGGGAGAGACTGACAAGGCGATCGAACTTTTGCGCAAAGCCCTTGGCCTTGCACCACAAGCTGCTGCCATTCAGCTCAATCTCGCCAAAGTTCTGATCAGCACCGGCAAGAAGGAGGAGGCCCGCAAGGAATTGGATGCGATCGCAAAGCTGGGCGACAAATTCCCCAGCCAGCCTGAGGTTAGCAAGTTACAAAAAGAGCTTTAACATTTCCTATCTACACTTTTCACTCTTTATTAACAGGTAAAAAATGACAACCATCGCAGTAGTGGGTTTGGGCTACGTGGGTTTGCCGCTCGCCGTCGAGTTCGGAAAAAAATTCCGGACGATTGGTTTTGATCTTTCGATTGAAAAAATTGAGTCTTACAAGCGTTTCATCGACCCTACCGGCGAAGTCAGTAGTGACGATCTAAAGGCAGCCACGCTGCTTGAAGTCGGCACAAACCCGGCTGCGTTGAAGGAAGCTGATTTCGTTATCGTTGCCGTGCCTACCCCTGTCGATGATGCTCACCAACCCGATTTCAGCCCACTACTTGGCTCCTCCAAGGCGGTGGGTCAGAATCTTAAGCAAGGCGCCATCGTTGTCTTTGAATCGACTGTTTATCCGGGAGCAACCGAGGAAGTCTGCATCCCGATCATTGAGCGCGAATCGGGCAAGACCTGGAAAAAAGACTTTTTCGTCGGCTATTCGCCGGAACGCATCAATCCGGGTGACAAGGAACGAACGGTAACCAAGATCGTCAAGGTCGTGTCAGGCGACACGCCGGAAACACTCGCTACGGTCAAAGAAATCTACGGCAGCATCATTACTGCAGGCGTTTACCCAGCCTCCAATATCAAGGTTGCCGAAGCCGCCAAGGTGATCGAAAACACCCAGCGCGACCTGAATATCGCACTGATGAACGAACTGGCGATCATTTTTGACAAGATCGGCATCGACACGCTGGAGGTTCTGCAGGCAGCAGGCACCAAATGGAATTTTCTCCCCTTCCGCCCCGGTTTAGTCGGTGGCCACTGCATCGGCGTTGATCCTTATTATCTGACGCACAAGGCCCAGAAACTTGGCTATCACCCGGAAGTCATCCTGGCCGGCCGACGCATCAACGACGGCATGGGCAAGTTCATCGCCGAAAAAACAATCAAACAATTGATCCGCAGAGGCCACCCAGTCAAGGATTACCCAATCATCGTTCTTGGCCTGACCTTCAAGGAAGACTGCCCCGATCTGCGCAATTCGCGCGTCATTGACGTCATTCGCGAACTCGAATCCTACGGTGCCAAAGTCGTCGTTCATGACCCGGTCGCCGATACCAAGGAAGCGCACCATGAATATGGTGTCGATCTCGTTGCCTGGGACGACCTACCCAAGGCAGCAGCGATCGTTGCTGCGGTCAACCATCGTGAATTCAAAATTCGGCCAAGTGTCGATTTCTTGTCTAAACTCCATAAGGATGGCGTCATCACCGATGTGAAGAGCATGTTCGATGCGGCAGCCTTTGCCGACTCAGGTATTGACATCTGGCGTCTATAAGGAAAATTGTATGAAGCACGCAAGGTTAAAACATTTGCAGCCAAAGCCTTGGGTGCTTTATGCACTACTTGCAGTCAGCGCCTTCAGCAAACCTGTAATGGCCGAACCGGCACCCAGTGAGAAGGCTGCGTTACTTCGTAATGAAGCCCGCGACCATGAGCATGGCAATGGTTTCGTGCGCGATCCAGCCAAGGCGTTACACCTTTATTGCGAAGCTGCGCGCCTGGGTGACGTTGAAGCGCAGTACAACCTCGGTTGGATGTATGCTCACGGCCGTGGTATTGCGCGTGACGATGCGACCGCTGCCTATTTTTTTGCGATGGCCGCGCAACAGGGAGACACCCTGTCACAACGCATGCTCCGTCAGGTAGGCGACCCCGTCAGCAAGCCCCCTGCATGTCTGGCCGAGCCTGACATACATGACAACAACGGAGAGGACATTGTTGCCAAAGCCATCCCTGAGCATCGAAAAGTCATGGATCTTGTACTCAAGCTAGCACCAGAATACGGCGTCTACCCAAGGTTGGCCATGGCCATCATCCGCGCTGAATCAAACTTCAACCCGGGTGCGTTGTCACCTAAAAACGCTCAGGGACTGATGCAATTGATTCCGGAAACGGCTGAACGCTTCAATGTTCGCAAGCCATTTGACCCCGAACAGAACATTCGTGGCGGCCTCTCCTATCTACGTTGGCTTCTCGCCTATTTCAAAGGCGATGTCACGCTGGTGGCTGCTGCTTATAACGCTGGCGAAGGAGCCGTCAACCGTTATGCGGGCGTTCCTCCCTACCCAGAAACCCGCGGTTATGTGAAGCGCATTCAGGAGATTTTCAAGCGCGAAGATCATCCGTTCGATCCCGCAATCACGCCCCCCTCTCCCGAACTATCGAAAATTGCCCTACGCAGGCTGATGTGAAGCTGGCCAAACACAATTTTGCTTTCTTGCTTGCCGCGCTAGCCTTCCTGGCCACCGGTAATGCCTTGGCTGATCTCGCGGATACCATCGAACGCATAAAGCCTTCAATCGTCGTTGTCGGCACTTACAAGAAAACAAACAGCCCGCAGTTTGTACTGCGTGGTACAGGGTTCGTTATCGGCAATGGCAACCTGATTGCTACCAATGCTCATGTCGTACCAGAGAGCGGTGATCCCGACGCCCCGATTTTGGTCATTCAAGCGCGCCTTACCAGTGGTGAGACGCAAATTCGGCGAGCAGTACTGGTAAATCGAGATCGAAATCATGATTTGGCAGTACTCAGGATCGAGGGAACGGCGCTTCCGGCACTCAAACTTCGAAACTCTGACACAGTACGTGAAGGCCAGTTGATTGCGTTCACTGGCTTTCCGATCGGTGGAGCCCTCGGTTTTTCACCGGTTACACACCGTGGCATGGTGTCCTCCATCACGCCAATTGCATTACCTGGTGGTAATGCCCAGCAACTCAACGAAAAAGTGATCCGCAGAATCAAGAATGGGACCTTCGATATTTTTCAACTGGACGCTACAGCCTATCCCGGCAACAGCGGAAGCCCGGTATTTGATCAGGAGTCCGGCGAAGTCATCGGCGTCATCAACATGGTTTTCGTGAAGGGGACGAAAGAGTCAACGCTTAGCCAACCCTC
>Ga0209063_1000506_pt1 | contig 26041 bp, 26 predicted proteins | sample KloWWTmeKNB19Kit_FD_187177 | JGI IMG/M metagenome (GOLD analysis project Ga0209063, IMG submission 187177) | Active sludge microbial communities from Klosterneuburg, Austria, studying microevolution and ecology of nitrifiers - Klosterneuburg... | ecosystem: Engineered > WWTP > Aerobic digester >... | reverse complement strand
TCCCTTACCCGAGAGATAAAGACTATCCTACTACTTATTATGAACATATTGGTGTGTATGCATTCCGCAAACAGGCCCTGATGAATTTTACGCAATGGCCTGTCAGCCCGCTGGAAGCAGCAGAAAAAATTGAATGTCTCCGTTACCTGGAAAATGGTATCCCCCTCCGTATGATCGTGGTGGATTACATGGGCGTAGAGATTGACACACCCGAAGACCTGGAGAGGGCTGCTGGTTTATTATAAGTAATCAAACCACAGATAGCACAGATTAAATACACACAGATTGCACAACCTGGAAACCATAAACGATATCACCGGTAAAATCATTGGAGCGTCTTTCAGGATTCATTCCGAATTGGGGCCGGGTTTATTGGAAAGTTCCTATAAAGTATGCCTTTACTATGTTTTAACCAGGTCTGGTCTGTTTGTTGAAAAAGAAAAAGCTCTTCCTTTAATTTTCGAGGAAGTAAAACTTGATATTGGCTATCGCATTGATTTGCTGGTGGAAAACAAAGTTATTGTGGAAACAAAATCTGTTGAAGCGCTGACAGATGTTCATACGGCCCAGGTATTAACTTATTTGAAATTAACCCAATGTAAAGTAGGTTTGCTTATTAATTTTAATGTGGCAGATTTAAAAAAGGGGATAAAAAGGCTGATTCTATAGCTGTGTTATCCGTGAAAATAATCTGTGTAATCTGTGGTAAAAAATATGAAATTCAGAAACTTCAAAATGGTCGGCTATGTGGTCTATGGCCGGGGTTCTTTCAACCAGGTAGATGAAATAATAGCACCGCACCGAAAAGAAGGAAAACCGATGGTCTTTCTCGTAGATCATTTTTTTGAGGGCAAGCCATTGGTCAGCCGTATTCCGGTACGGGGAAATGACAGCATCATCTTTGCCGATGTAACATATGAACCCAAGACAACCTATGTAGATAAGCTGGCACAGCAACTGAAAGAGGAGTTCGGAACGGTGAGCGGCGTAATTGGTATTGGCGGTGGTTCCACCATGGACCTGGCCAAAGCTGTTTCGCTGATGATGAATAACCCAGGTTCATCAGCGGATTACCAGGGCTGGGACCTGGTGAAATATCCCGGCGTATACAAAGCCGGCATTCCCACACTCAGCGGCACAGGGGCAGAGGTTTCAAGAACAACGGTACTGACAGGCCCGACAAAAAAACTCGGGATGAATTCCGACTTCACTCCGTTTGACCAGATAGTGTTGGATCCGGAGCTGACCAAAGAGGCCCCGGCCAACCAGCGTTTCTACACCGGCATGGATTGCTATATCCATTGTATAGAAAGCCTGGAAGGCACTTACTTGAACGAGTTCAGTAAAAGTTATGGTGAAAAAGCATTGCAGCTTTGCCGCGATGTATTTGTAAATAAAGAGCATTGGGATGATGATTGTGATGATAAACTGATGATGGCCTCTTATGCCGGAGGTATGAGCATTGCCTACAGCCAGGTAGGGGTGGCGCATGCCGTGAGCTATGGTCTCAGTTATTTACTCGGCACCAAACATGGCATCGGCAATTGTATAGTGATGAATCACCTGGAAGAATATTACCCGGCCGGTGTAAAGGAATTCAAATACATGGTAGAGAAGAATAAGATCGATATACCCACCGGTATCTGCAAAGGGTTAAGTGAAGAGGATTTTGAAAAAATGATCAATGTTTCGATGGGTATGAAGCCGCTCTGGGAAAATGCGCTGGGAAAGGATTGGGAAAAGATCATGACAAGGGAGAAGTTGAGAGCCTTGTACGAAAAATTGTAACCCCGCAAAATGGGGAACAGGCCCGTGCTATTATTTAATATGATTTGTATTGCCGCAACTAACAATTTAAAAAACGCAAGTCATTTTATTTGAAAGTCAACCACTTGCATTTTCTCTAATTTATAAGTCATTGCGTTTATTTAAGTGTAAGCTGCAACTTTATGAGGACGTTTCCTATTACATTTCTGGTTATTCTATTTTTAGGCTGCAAACCGACTACTAAAAGAATTATTGACAGATATTCTAATGGACAGACAATGACTGAATACATCTATCCAGTCAAAAGCGACACCTCAAATTATATATGCAAGGTTTATTATGAAAATGGACGACTTAAGCATGAAACTACAATTTCAAATAACAAATTTGTTGGTGAGAAAAAATCCTTTCATGAAAATGGCAATTTAGAAAGAATAGAAAAACTTTATCAACCCACTCCTTTGAACACTGAAATATATGACTGCTACATCATAAATTATCGAACTGACGGTTCTAAAGAAAGCGAATATCAGTATAGGAATGACAAATTAAACGGGATAGCGATAGACTATGACTCAACAGGAAAAAAAGCCCGAAAAGCAGAATATATTGACGGAAAGATGAATGGCAAAGAAATTATTTATTATCCAAATGGTAGAATTAAGTCAATTGTCGAGTGTATAAACGATTCTGCTTATGGATATGAATACGAGTTTAATGAATTGGGCGATACCCTTACCGCAAATATTCACTATGGACAAAGTGACAATGGTGTTTTTTACAAAAAATGGCTTTCTAATGGACAACTTCTGACTGGAAGTTATGGGGACTCGAATAGAAGTTTTGTTATATGGAATTGGTATGACAAAAGAAGGAGATTTATAAAATCCTTAACCGACAAGGGTGTATTTGTAGACTCAATAACAAACAGATTTATTACTCCAGAGTAAAAGCTGCAGCTTACATGCATTTTTGCGGCAGCGGGGGGCGACGCAAAGCGTCGGTCATCACCTGTAATTCTATTTAGCTTTTGTTCCGGCTGACATTTATCTAGTAGGCTTTTGAATAAAATTTTATCTTTAGTATCACAGTTCAGCACTCGTCGCCAGGGGCGACGTAAAAGAATTGCCCCGCCGACCGCAAAGCTGTGAACGTATGTACCCCTATTTATGTAAAGCGTTCATATTTAGCAAGACCCAAGACTTAATCTTTCTATCCGGGGTTATTGTAAATTAAGTTATACTTCTATCGCAACATTTCCTTTTTTATGTCCTTTTTCAACATAAGCATGAGCTTCAGCAATTTGCTCCAACATATATGTTCTGTCAATTACTGGCTTAAATTTATCTTTCTCAATGAGTTCCTTTAGATAAATGATATCTGCTGCTGTATGACTAATGACACCGGTCAAAACTTTTTTCTTATTTGTCCTGGAAATCCATAATCCGTGAAGCGTTTCAGAAATTCCTGCAGCACTTAGAATCATTATTCCATTTCTATTCAGCGACTTTAAACTTCCTGAAACAGATATTGTTTTCACAGCATCAAAAATCACATCATACGTTTCACCATTTCGGGTAAAATCTTCCTTCGTATAATCAATTACTTTATCTGCGCCGATAGATTTTACCAAAGCAATATTTGCAGTGCTGCAAACACCCGTTACATTAGCTCCAAACGACTTTGCCAATTGAACGGCAGCACTTCCAACCGCACCAGAGGCACCTACTACCAGTACTTTTTGCCCTGGTTTTATCGTTGCCTTTTTTATAAAGTGCAATGCTGTAACTCCGCCAAAAGGAATGACAGCTGCTTCATTGTGAGAAATATTTGCGGGCTTTAATGCTATTGACCCGTTTTCAGGCAGACATTTATACTCAGCATAAGAACCAAAACTCATATCTGTATGACCAAAGACAAAATCGTCAACTTTGAAAAGTTTTACATTCTTACCGACACTTTCGACAACACCTGAAAAAACACTGCCAAGTATTTTAATTTTGGGTTTAAACAAACCGAAAATAAATCTGACCGCAAATGGCTCAGCTTTTCGTAATCGCCAATCACCTGAATTAACTGCTGTTGCTTTAACCCGTATTAGAATTTCATTCCCCTTTGGAGTGGGTTTTTCCACATCCTCTATTCGGAGAACCTGGGGCGTACCATATTGAAAGTAAACAGCTGCTTTCATTTTAATGGTTTTATTAATTATCTTAAAAGACTGAGGATAAAAAATATCGACCCCCAACCAGGGTTTAATACACAGAAATGAAACCGGCCTTATTTCTTTAATATCCTTTGTAATTGCCTGGCTGTTTTAAATCCACATTTGGAGGCAATATACTCAATAGTATACTCGGGATTATTAAGCATGGTACTGGCATATTCCTTTCTTAACAAGGTTAAATATTCCAAAACAGTTGATCCTGTCTTTTCTTTAAACACCCTGCTCAGGTTTCTTGGGCTCATTCCTACCATTGCAGCCAGTGATTCTATATCATTCTCTTTCGAAAGATTATCGATCAGGTAATCCTGCACTTCATGTATCTGCGGATTGATATGATTCCTGTAATCGAGGTAAATACTTTGTTGTTTATGTGTGCCGCTCCGCCGGTGATAAACTACCAGGCCTCTTGCTACTTTATGTGTAAATAATGCTCCTTTCAGTTCTTCAAGAATGGCCAAAGCCAGGTCAATACCGGCACTGATGCCTGCACTGGTGTAAACATTATTACTCTTTATATATAAGATATCGGCAACCACTTTTGAGCGGGGAAACTGTTGTTGCAAAGCATCAACCCTTCTCCAATGGGTTGTACATTCAGTATCTTTCAGTAAACCGGCATGTCCCAATGCAAAAGCGCCGCTGCATATGGAACACACGGTTATGCTTTGATCGGAACATTCTTTCAGCCAGTTGAAGAATTCTCTTTCGGCTTTAAATGGAATACTGTTTACATAGTCATTATCCATGCCCGGCACAAACACAAAATCACCTGCTTTTAATTTTGCCATTTTAAAATTAGCTATATGTCCGAAACCAAGGCCGGCAGTACTAACAGGCGCTTCGCTGTAACAATAAAACTGAAGGTCTATTTCCATTCCATATATTTTCGCTTCGGTAAAAACCTGCACCGGCCCTGCAAGGTCAAGTAATTCAACAGTCGGAGGAATGATAAAAGCTACTGTTTTCATGTTCTGAATTTATTAAGTTGATAAAGTAAAGGTAGGCTGAAGAGTGAGTAGAAAAACAGCCAACAAAAGGTCAGAAAAAGACATAAAAAAGCCGATCCCCGGGGAACGGCTGGTCAAATGTAAAACCTTAATTGCTTATTTACAATTGGAGCAGGTACAGTTAGCACCGCAATTACAATTGTCACAGGTACAATTAGGATTACTGCATTTTACGTTCTGAGTACTTTGACTCATGTTTGTTGTTGATTTCATAATTCTTGTTTTTTATGTTATTTAATACTTCAAAAATAGGTTGAGAAAGAGTGGTGATTGTTACATTACTTTGGGGATGTGTTGTATAATTTTTAGATTAAATCTTATCTAATGATTTACGCTTTGCCATACCAATGTCTCTAAAATAAGTGGGGGTTAACCCTGTTACCTTTTTAAACTGACAAGAAAGATGAGCTACGCTGCTGTACGCAAGATCAAAAGCAATTTGAGACAAAGTCATTTGTCCGTACACCAGTAGTTCTTTTGCTCTCTCAATCCGGTGTTCAATAAAATAATTTTCTATTGTTCTTCCTTCTATTGAAGAAAATAAATGGCTCAGGTAAGTATATTCAAGATTGACCTGGCCGGATATATAGTGGGAAAGTTTAACTTTATTATCGTAATCGCTATTTTCATTTCTGGCTCTCTTGATGATCAATTGCTTGATGTGTTCAATTATTGCAGCACTTCGGTTATCAATTAATCCGAATCCTATTTTGTCCAATCTTTTTATCAACCGTTCCTTTTGATCCGGGATCAATTCATTTTGTAAATGAACCTCGCCATATATAACGTTGTGAAAAGGTATTGCTTCATTCTGTAAAATTTCCTCAACGGCAAGAACACATCTATCACAAACCATATTTTTGATGTGAAGTTTCATGCCAGTAATTGATTCAGTTTTGTTCAGATATTTTTTTTAAATATTTCTATACGGCCTCATGATATCTTTAAGCTCCTCCGGAATTTCCATTACCCGCAGGGGGGGTACATTGGCCCCGCCGGTATTGCCGGTTGGAATTGTTCCAACAAAAGATTTAATCCCTCCAACCAGAAGTCTTGGTAGTTGGCCAAGGATTTCTTTTCTATTCTTGATTCGTATGCCGAATTTGAGCATCAGCCAATGTACCTGGGTGTGTTGTACAAACCAGGGCTGGCCGAGAATATGGGCTCTTTCCAAATGTCTCCAGGCAACAGTAAAGTTAGCTTTAGACGTTTCGAGCTTGTAGGTTTCAAGCTCCTTACGGTAATGGACTTTCAAACCTTCCGGCATTGACCAGTAAAATTTCATTTTAAAAATTAATCTTCAGTCGAAGGGTTTAACAGATCCGGTTTATTTACAGCTTTATATTTGATCGTAAGAATATAAAACCCCATGGTGAAATCAATTGACAGGCAAAACAGGTCGTATTCCGGCGGGATCAAACCTGAATCCTGGAAAATGTGGTATAGTAAATCCCAGATACCGTGCAGAAAATATCCGGCGGCTAAAATGGTACTACTTTTTTTCATCCCATAGTAAGCAATAAAGACGAACAAGACGGCCTGGGCTGAATTAATAGCCAAAGCCCGGGTATCTGACCAGGCAAACCCTACATAAAGGAACCCGATTCCACAAAGTATCAGACCGTAAATCAGTTTTTTGTCAAACTGCTTCAGCATAACAAAAACCAGGATGATTAACAAACCAGATGAAATGCCTATTAAAACTGGTGTCATGACGTTGATTTTTTAATGTTGATTTAATTAAAAATCTGATTTCTTTTATCCTCCATTTTATCAGGAAAAGTTTGATGATGTCTGTGATTATCCCGATATAATTCAACGCACTGCGCAGAGCAGAAATAATGACCGGCCTGATCAGGATAATAAATTGCATTTTGACGGTCTACTATTACCATTCGGCAAACCGGATCAATAGAATTGCTGTTAAATCTATCTGCCTGTAACTCAAAAACCCTTATTTCCTCTTTAATATTTTTAAACGTATGATTGCCTTTTGATAAGAAGTTGCAAACAGATTTATTCTCAACAGAATCCATAAAATCATTTGAACACCAGAAAGTACCCGGTGCGGCTTTTGCTGCAATTCTTGACACCAGGTTGATCGTAGAACCAAAATAGCTATTATCCCTTTTTAAAACCTTACCAAAATGAAGCCCTCCGTGCACCTGCAGGAAATATTCTTCATATGCGGTTTTAGCCTCTAATTTAAGTGCAGTTGCCAGCAGGGCTTCGGGAGAATCAGAGACAAACATAATTTCATCTCCCCTGCGTTCGTGTATGCTGCTGTCTCCCACCAGGCAATTTTTGGCGATCCGGATATAGCGATCTATTAAATCGGCAGCCGTAGCCGGCCCATGCGTTTCTGTTAATGCAGTATACCCGGATAAATCAGCTATCAGGATGGCAATATTCTTTTCCATATGCTTGTTGGTTTGTATAGTAAAGATAGACGGGGTATAAAGACCATAACAGACATGAGGATGTCAAAAACGGACAAGAACATAGCATGCGACGGTAAAACAAAATGCCCCTTTTGAAAAGGGGCATTTTAAGAAAAAATAAATGCTGGTTGAATCCGAAAACTATTACCTGTTTTGAAAATAATACTCCAATCCCCTGATAATGTTTGGGTTTCTTGAACTCATGTGATTCTGATTCTTTTCAATATTTTTTTCCAGCTTTATATTGGTATAATTGATACGAAGAGATTGGTAAAATGTTTCGAACGGGGCCAGCATCCTGTCAGTTTCTTCGTTTTCTCCAATACCCATAAACACTAACTGCTTTCTGTTCCTGTTAGTTGCCCTGTTATCCCTCTCCATTTGTAAAGCAACCTGATTGTCAAACCAGAAAGAAGGACTTAAGATAAGGTAGTTGCCAAATACTTTATTGTTAACGCAAAAAGCATAACCACCGAATAAACCCCCATACGAATGGCCAAGTATTACCCTGCTTTCCCTGGAAGTATCTGCGTGATAATCCTGTTCCATTTTGGGGATCAACTGCGTTTTAATAAAATTCAGGAACTGCGGGGCTCCACCGGTAATGGAGCTGATTTTTGTTGGGGTATAATCAATGCTACGGTCTTTCCCATAGCCAATGCTTACCACCAGCACATTCTTCACTCCATAATTGTCTGAAATCTCCCTGCACCTGTTGGCAACAAAGCCAAAAATTTCTTTGCCATCCAGCACATAGATCGTTTCATACTTTTCAGTACCAGGATTGTAATTGTAGGGCAATCCTACCTGTATATTGTAAGTAGCACCACTAGCAGAAGATTGTAAAGTAAACTCTTTGGTTATACCGGAGTTAAATAATTCTTTTGTACAGGAACTCAACAAAAACAAAAGCAGTATAACCCCTGAAGCAGATCGTATACTTTTAATCAAAACAATTTTCTTTTTCATTTTTCTTATTTTTTGAAAGACAAAAATATCCTGGCTTTTTCCGCTGCGTGGGACATGATGATGTCAAAAGCAGACATCAATTCGAATTACCAAGACGAAGGGCGAACATACAACAGGATTATTACCTAAAACCAGTCAACTAATTTTAGGACGAGTCGGTTACTTTTCAATTTGGCTTCATATCCAGCCTGACGTTATTAATTTAGCTGTGTCCATATCATCAACTTTTATTTATAAATTTAGCTTCAGTTAGCCGGGCGGACGGAATTCTATATCCCCACTTCGGCAAGCCCTACCGTTAGCAGAAATATTATTGAGTAGTTGTTTAATTTTTGTGGCGTAATAGAAAAATACCTAAATATGTTTTTATTCGTTCCTTAAGAGATAACTGTAAACTTGTATTAACATAATGAACAGACTGTTTCCGCTAAAGCTGTTGATTTCAATCCTTATTTTGGCTGTTCTTTGTTGCATAACAGGCAAATTGTTTTCGCAGGAATATCGCCGCTGGCAAATAAATGAAGATGGCTCCATTTCGTGGATAATCAACAACAACATCCCGCATGACGATCATATAGAAATGAGCGGAAAAAAAATCTCCTGCGTTCTCAGGTATGGCGTACATGCAGATAGTTCTTTTCATGCGACCCGCAGCCTTGTGTGGCCAATGCTGAGAACGATTCCTAATAATACACATGCCAGTCTCACCCGCCAGTTCCCATTGGATGCATTTGATTTGGTAACTGTAAACTATAAACCCATAATAGCTGAAAAAGTAGTTTCTATATCGATCAAAGGAACATTGCATGTTAAAAGTATAGCCGGTAATAATCTTGAATTGACCCGGGAGTATTTTCCATCAACATCATTGCCGGTTTACTGTGAAGTTTACACTATTAAGAATAAATCCAAAAATGGCTGCCTGGTAGAAATACCAAAGGTGAATAATATTTATTATACCGATCCCACTAAAGGAACGGAAGGAAGTTATGCTTTGCATGTTGATGTTTTCAACGTAGGGCATTTCCAGCTTCAGACAAATGATTCTATCAGTTTCTCTGTTTTTTATTCCGGGGTTAACGCAAATGAACAAGTACCTGTGGCGGATGTATATCATGAAAAAGAAAAACGTCTTGAATTCGTTCGTGAAGTTTGGAAAAATCTTGTATTGGAAACACCAGACACCGTATTGAACAGAGAATTTGCATTTGCTAAAATAAGGGCGGCCGAAAGTATTTTTGAAACCAAAGGTGGTCCGATGCACGGGCCGGGCGGAGAATCTTATTATGCCGCCATATGGGCCAATGATCAGGCTGAATACATTGGACCTTTCTTTCCCTTTCTTGGTTATGCGTATGGAAATGAGGCATCATTGAATGCCTATCTTCATTTTGCAAGATTCATAAACAAAGAGTACAAACCTATTCCAAGTTCGATTATTGCTGAAGGAACAGATATCTGGAATGGAGCCGGCGACCGTGGAGACGGTGCAATGATTGCCTACGGTGCCACCCGTTATGCACTTGCTTGCGGTGATCTGAAACAGGCGGCACAATTATGGCCATTGATTGAATGGTGTCTTGAATATTGCCGGCGGAAATTAAATAAGGAAGGCGTGGTAAGCTCCGATACTGATGAATTAGAAGGTCGCCTTCCTTCGGGGAGCGCCAATCTCTGTACTTCTTCTTTATATTATGATGCATTGATTTTTGCTGCATACCTTGGTGAAGCTTTAGGCAAGGAAAAAAAACAACTTGCACTTTATAAGAAGCAGGCTGTACAATTGAAACAGGCTATTGAAAAATATTTTGGTTCAAAAATAGGAGGATTTGATACCTATAAATATTACAAAGAAAATGATACTCTGAGAGCCTGGATCTGCATTCCGCTAACGATGGGCATTTATGAACGTAAGGCAGGAACCATCGCTGCTTTGTTCTCACCGGGATTATGGACTGAGGATGGGTTGGCCAGTCTTGCCGGTGATAAAACATTTTGGGACAGATCAACCTTATATGCTTTAAGAGGCGTATTGGCAAGCGGTGAAACGGATCAAGCGTTGCGTTTTTTGCATAATTATTCCAACCGCCGCCTATTGGGAGATCATGTTCCTTATCCTGTAGAAGCTTATCCGGAAGGAAACCAACGCCATCTTTCTGCAGAAAGCGGCTTGTATTGCAGGATCTTTACAGAGGGGTTGTTTGGCATGAGGCCTACGGGTCTGTACAGTTTCAACTTTACACCACGTCTTCCCTCATCGTGGCCCCGAATGAGCCTTCGGCATATCCGGGCATTTGAACATGACTTTGATATTATTGTTAAAAGAGCAGGTGGAAAGCTGAAAGTGACCTTATCCGAAGGAGAAAAAATCATTATGACTAAACTCATTAAAGATGGAGATTTAGTAAAAGTTCATTTTTAAAATGGCAATAATCGGTAAACATAGATGGTTTTAATGCCGGTGCAATTATTTAGTTGCTATTATGAAATACCTCTGACAACACGGTATTTGCAAAAGCAGTGCAGGACTATCAACTCTTTAGCATCAGCAATGTCGCCTCAGCGGTTCGGGCAGGACAATCAATGAATTCCCAACCTGCATAAAGCCCTGGACGTATGCTGCATTTTAGGAAACGACTCGACAATGGACAGATATAAAGAAACATTTGAAACCTGGAACAAACTTGCTTCACTATATCAAGACAAGTTTATGGACCTGGACTTGTATAATGAAACGTATGATTTTGTTTGCAATTCAATTACCAGGGTTAATGCAAAAGTATTAGAAATTGGTTGCGGACCAGGAAACATCACTAAATACCTTTTATCCCAAAGACCCGATTTTGATATTTTCGGGATTGACATTTCCCCCAATATGATTGAACTTGCTGAAAAGAATAATCCGACAGCAAAATTTGCTGTTATGGACAGCCGGCAAATTAACAGTCTTGAAAAAAAGTATGACGGAATTATCGGTGGGTTTTGCTTGCCCTATTTGTCTAAAACTGAAAGTAAAGAACTGATTTCTCATTCTTACGAATTATTAAACGATAATGGCATGATATATTTAAGTTTCGTAGAAGGCGACCCTGCTAAATCTGATTTTAAAGTTAGTGGTGCGGGTAGGGTGTTCTTTCATTTTCATAAGTTGGAGGACATTAAAGAGCAGCTTATCGGGACAAATTTTGACGAAATCGAAACCTTTAAGGTTAAGTACAAAGTATCAGAAACCGAATTTGACATACACACAATAGTTACAGCTAAAAAACGCCCTGTAACAGCAGTTTACCGCTAACCAGGTAAGACGGTAATCGTGATGTTCCTTTTTCAAAGTAAATTCAATCTCCGGCAAGACTGTGAACGTTTCCAAACTCCCGTCCATCAGTAAGCCGTACCGTTGTTCATCACCCTTTTGAATATCCTGCGTTTATTCAATAATCCAGGATTTTACCGACACGGGACGATGCTATTTTGACAAACCGCAAAAGACCCCCGACACAAAACCAATCCCGGGTGCTTTTGGGACAAAGTGCTAAAAATCAGACCGAAATCCCCGCACCCCAGCCGTCAGAATTCTAATCAGCTTCGCCTTAGCTATGACTTTAGCAACTATCCCGAAAAAGCAGAAAAAATAATTTCATTTTCTGTAATAAAGGAAGCCCTTGTGCCACTTATATATAAAATAGCAGGTTATGAAACTGAAATCATCCTCCGAAACTGCCCCAAAATTTACACCATTTAACCGATATGCTTACGTTGTTTACATGGTACTCGTTATCTACCTTCTTATTAAAGGCGATTACGAATGGGCATTTTCCAACATGGGAATTGCACTCTTGTTCGACCCGTTCAACCCCTCTGTTAAATGGCAGCAAAGACCCATTTATCAAAAAGTATGGCTGCTGGTTCATTTAGCCCTCACTTTCTCTGGTTTGTTTTATATCATCTTTTTATAGCATTAAATACTCACTTCAAAAATTAAAAAATGAAAAGAAATTTTCTACAGGCAGCATTATGCCTGTTGTGGCCAGCAGTTATAATAGCACAACAATCCAAAACAGAAAACGCCCTGCTCTGGAAAGTAACCGGCAATGGGTTAAAGAAACCGTCTTATCTTTTTGGAACTTACCACTTCCTGTCAAGTGGTTTTGTGGATACGCTGGAAACAGTTAAAACCGCTTATAAGTCAGCAGATGCGGTAGTGGGAGAGCTGGTAATTGATACTTCCCTGCAACGCCCCATGATGGAGGCGGCTGTGTTAAAAGGTACTACTTTACAGCAAGTGTTGCCGGATACATTGTATGCAAAAGCATCTGATTGGTTTAAGCAAGAGGCAGGTTTAGACATCGGCCAGTTAAACCAGCTGAACCCTGTAACAGTGCTTACAGCAGCTATGGCCATAACAAAAGGAAAATATTTTCCTAACCAGCCGGGAGAAGTTCAGTTAGACACTTATTTTCAGGAGGAAGCAAAGAAAGAGGGTAAGAAGGTATTGGGTCTGGAAACGATACAAATGCAGATTAAAGCCATGTTTGAACAACTGACTTTGCAGCGCCAGGTTGAGCTGTTAGATGAAACATTCAAAGATAAAGATGCGCTGAGGCGGCTTATTGGGATAATGAACAATGCTTACATTTCTCAAAACTTAAACCAACTGCAGGAATTAATGTATGGCAGCAGTTACAGGCCGGAAGAAATGAAGATTTTATTGGATGACCGCAATAACTACTGGATGCAACAGCTGCCCGGACTCATGAAAGATCAATCTTTGTTTGTTGCAGTGGGTGCTTTACATTTAGTGGGCAATAGCGGGTTGGTGAATCAATTAAAAGAGCAGGGATACACTGTAACACCCGTAAACCTTAAAAATAAGTGAGCGAAAAAGAATTCTTATCACAACTCAAAGAGCACCAGAATATAATTTATAAGCTGGTGCATCTTTATGCAAATACGGAAGAAGATAAAAAAGATTTGTACCAGGAGATATTGTTGCAGGCATGGAAAACCTATCCTGCCTTCAGGGGAGAAGCAAAATTCAGCACCTGGTTATACCGCCTATGCCTGAATACGATTTTTACTATTCAACGAAAAACGAACAGGGTTGAATACACTGATACGGCTCAGTTTGAGGAAGTGTATTCCACCACACCTGCCATTGATGAAGCGGAAAGATTATACAGGGCGATAAGAACACTGCCAGAGACGGAAAGGGCCATCATTTCCCTTCATTTGGATGGATATGATAATAAGGAAGTTGGTGAATGGATGGGGATTACCGCAAACCTGGTGGGTGTAAAGCTTCACCGGATAAAACAACAATTAGCAACGCTTTTAAAAAATATATAGATGAACATCGAAAACACATGGCAGCAAAGTGCCGGGAGCGATGATGCACTAAATAAAATGTTGCAGACAAATGAATTCAGTAACCTGCACTCCAAATTACCTTTAGCCAAATTAAAGAAGAATCTTTTAATCGGTTTAATATTGGCTATTCTTATTACTGCTATTTATGTAGTATTAATTTTCTTTATCAGCATTTGGCAGGTTCATCTGGCTATAGTTATTGCAATACTCTTCAATATTTGGGTAGGGCTTGATACCTGGAAATTGTATACAAACATCAATGCAAACATATCCGCAACAAACTCTTTGAAAAACGAGTTGCAAAAAAACTATTCGGGTTTTCAAAAATGGTGGCGTATACAGGAAAGATTAGGTCTATTTGTTTATCCAATAGCAGCAACTGGTGGTTTCATACTGGGTGGTGTTGAAGGTTCGGGTAAACCGGTAGAGGTGTTTTTGTACAATCCAAAAATGTTGCTTGTGCTCGGTGTTACGCTTTTAATTTTAGTTCCTTTATGCTATTATGGGGCAAGGTGGATGTTCAACTATGCTTATGGCAAACATTTAAAGAAATTGAAGCAATTGATGGATGAATTGTCCAATTAGAACAGGTGCCTCATCAAATTAACTTTTCTGTCTTACGGTTGATCTTATTTAGAGCGGATAATATACAAATACTAAGCATATCTGCTGCAATTTCGGCGTTTCTGTCATCATCAGTACCGGGCAGATGGATTACCAATTCCCTTACTTCGGAAAGCTATGTAAGTTAGCTGCAACCAATTGGCGGGGTGTTTGCCAGAACATTAAAGCAAGAAACCAAATTAAACAGATACATTAGTGTTATTGGCGGACAAAGCAAACGTTGCCCGATCGTAAGATGCGGGGACTTGTGTTTAATAAGTAAAAGAAATAATTTATGAAAATCTATATAAAAAATATGTTTTGCGAAAGTTGTAAAGTTGTAGTGAAAGAGGCTTTAGATGAACTTGACATACCGTCAGTTAAAGTTGAATTAGGGGAAATAGAAACCAGGAACGATGTTTCTGATGAGGAAAAAATGAAACTGAACAGCAAAATAAAGAAAGCAGGATTAGAGTTACTGAAAAAAAAACGGTATGTTAATTGAGAAAATCAGGAAAGTCATAGTTGATTATGTTTACAATTCAGACGAAAAGTCAACTATTAAATTCTCTGTGTTGTTAAGTAAAAAATTAAATCATAGTTATACTTACTTAGCCAATTTCTTTTCGGAAGTGGAAGCCACCACCATTGAACAATCTGTTATCGCCTTAAAAATTGAGCGGATAAAGGAGTTAATAATTTTTGGAGAAGATAATTTTTCCGAAATCGCACATAAACTACACTATAGTAGCGCTGCCCATTTATCAACGCAGTTTAAAAAAGTAACCGGGTTGACCCCATCGCATTTTAAAGCATTAAAAGAAAAAAGAAGATTAACTATTCAAAATGTTTAGCAGCTTAATAACAGATATGCTGTCATAAAAGAGCAGGCTTCAAACTATTATAAACCAACGGCACAGTATGGCTGCGTTTAAGAAATGGAAAAACCTTCCTGGCAACTGCGGCTGGTGAAACCAAAAAAGAAATAAACAGCATAATTATCATTTACAATACTAAGACAACGAAAATCCGGAACTATTTTTCCGGTTAACAGCAATTACAGCCTGGCGGAATACTAATGCTTAACCTGCAGTAATCCCTGATCGTTAGTGGTCGCCCTAACCAGCTATTGTTTTACAAAAGGCTTTCGTTCATTAATAGTTTCTCCCTTCAACTCGAGGTAATACATCCCTTTTGATATTTGACCAAGGTCTATTGCAATTGAATTGCTGCCGGCCGACAAATTGAATTGTTGCAGTTTTACGATACGACCCGTATTGTCAATAATTCTTGCCTGTATTTTTTCCGGCTTTGTAAGAGTGATAGTAACATTCGCTTTACTACTGACAGGATTAGGATAAAGTAACACGTTGCTCCTGCTATTATCAATTGACAACACAACAATTCCTGAATACGAATAGCGTTCGTCGATATCTTTTTGTTTGAGGCGATAATATACTTTTGAAACACCCAAAGCAGTAACGTTATCATCTTTGTAATGATAGTGGTGAATGCCGGTAACATTAGCTGCTAAAACGTTGCCGACAGAAATGTAGCTTCTTCCATCGGTGCTTCGTTCGATGTCAAACGAAACTGTGCTTTGCTCATCGGTAGTTTTCCAGTTTAGAAGCCCATCATTATTTACAAGCCTGCCATTAAACTCCAGTAACGTTAATGGCAGCACGGTTACAGTTTGTGCCACCCAAAGTTCTTCACCGTGTACATCGTCGGTAATAGCAGCAAATAATTTAGAACCTACCAAGGTATAGCTATTGGGATTAGAGGCTCCTTGCACGGTAATATCCTGCACGATTACAGTGCCTGCTTCTGTACCGTCCGTTTTCCATACTTCCTGGCCAGTGGTGCCGTTGTTTGCCGTAAAGAATAATGTATTGTTGACAACAGTTAAACTTACCGGGTTGCTCGAATTAATTCCCGGAAAGATATCCTTAACCAGTACTGTGCCTAAAGTTGTACCGTCACTTTTCCATAGTTCCCACCCGTTCGCAGCATCAGCGGCAGCAAAATGCAAAACACCGTTTAGATTCGTAAGGGTATTCGGGGCACTTCCAATGCCTCCCGGATTAATATCTTTCACTAAAACCGTCCCAGCCTCCGTGCCATCGCTTTTCCAAAGTTCCTGCCCATTGATACCATCAGTTGCACTGAAGTACAAAACACCATTCACATTCGTGAGGTTTTGCGGACTACTTCCAATTTCACCGGGAAGGATATCTTTCACCATTATGGTGCCGGCAGATGTTCCATCACTTTTCCAAAGTTCTTCTCCATTGACTCCATCATCTGCACTGAAATAAAGCGTACCATTCACATTCGTGAAGTACCGTTTCGTGCCACCGATTGGCCCTGGATAGATATCTTTTACCAATACGGTGCCGGCCCATGTTCCATCGCTTTTCCACAGTTCCCGACCAAAGCTGCTACTCACAGCGGTGAAATACATCGTGCCATTTACATTGGTAAGGTTTTCCGGATCGGCGTTACCGGTCATATTTATATCTTTTACAATTCTGGTGCCTGCCGTCGTACCATCGCTTTTCCATAGTTCTTGCCCGTATGCATAATCGATTGCACTGAAATAAAACACATTGTTTACAACGGTGAGATATCGAGGGGAACGAATAGGAAGGTTGGCTGCCACTTCTCTGAGTAATTCCGTTCCGGCTGTAGTACCGTCACTTTTCCATAGTACCAGCCCATTGCTTCCATCGGTGGCAGTGAAAAATAAATTTCCATTTAAAGCTGTAAGCCATTGCGGAGTGCTGGAACTGCTTCCGGGGTTAAGATCTTTTAGCAGCATCGTACCGGCCTGCGTACCATCGCTTTTCCAAAGCTCCTGCCCATTGGCAGGTTCAAAAGCACTGAAATATAATGTGCCGTTTACATCCGTTAGGTTTCGGGGGGAGCTGTAGTAGGTTCCTCCCCAAATATCCTTGATGAGCTGGGTGCCGGCTGCACTGCCATCGCTTTTCCATAGTTCTGCTCCATGGGCAGCATCAGTTGCGCTGAAATATAAAATACCATTTCCATTTGTTAGCGCCTGCGGACTGGCATTACCGACTGTGGCATAAATGTCTTTCACCAATAAGGTTCCGGTTGCTGTACCATCGCTTTTCCAAAGTTCCGTTCCATTGTCTGGGTCTGTTGCGCTGAAGTATAAAACACCATTTACATTCGTCAGTAATTGAGGAGAGCTAGTGGTAGAGCCGGCATAAATATCCTTCAGCATTACAGTGCCTGCTGCTGTACCATCACTTTTCCATAATTCGATTCCATTGGTACCATCATTTGCTGTGAAATATAAAACAGCATTTACGCTTGTTAAATTTTGCAGTGCACTGGTATTGCTCCCGGGATTAATATCTTTCACTAATACAGTGCCTGCAGCCGTTCCATCGCTTTTCCACAGCTCAGATCCATTGGCAGCGTTTGTTGCACTGAAATATAAAACATCATTCACATTCACCATATTAAAAAGCAAACTGTGGTTAGGTCCGGCATAAATATCTTTCACCAGTTGAGTCCCAGCCATTGTACCATTGCTTTTCCATAGTTCCTGCCCATTGGTGCCATCAGTTGCACTGAAGTACAACACACCATTTTTATTCGTTAACGCTCCCGGTGCGCTGTTGGAAGTTCCGGCATAAATATCCTTCACCATTACGGTACCTGCCTCTGTGCCATCGCTTTTCCATAATTCTACGCCATTAGTACCGTCTGTTGCGGTGAAATACAAAACACCATTTACATTCGTTAGAAATTGCGGGTTACTGGAGAAGCCTCCGGCGTTAATATCCTTCACTACTATGGTGCCGGCTTCCGTACCATCGCTTTTCCATAATTCAAACCCATTTGTGCCATCAGCTGCCACGAAATACAGGACACCATTTACATTCGTGAGGTTGCGGGTGTTACTGGTGGCGTCGCCGGCATAGCTGTCCTTCACCAGTACAGTGCCAGCTGTTGTACCATCACTTTTCCACAGCTCTTCCCCATGAACAAGATCTCTTGCAACAAAATATAAAACACCATTTACATTGGTCAAAAATTGTGGATTACTGGTAGCGCTGCCGGCATTAAAATCTTTCACTACCACTGTGCCTCCCGGGGTGCCATCGCTTTTCCATAATTCACGACCACGATTGAATGTGTATGCAGAAAAAAATACAGTTCCTCCTATTTCAATCATATCATTGGGAGCAGAACTTTCAGTAAGTGCTGAAGTATTGATATCCTTTGCAAGCGAAAAAAATTGTGCATGGCTGTTAAAAGCCATTATGAATGCGATAAAAACTGTTGTGTAATTTTTTTTCACAATGAGAATATTTTGAGTCAGTAATTTGGTGTGAATGTTTGCCTTGAATAAGTATGTGGCAGGATGTTGATTGAAAAAGAAAATTTCAGGTAAATAGCGAGGCCGTTTTGCACATACCTTGATTAATAAAACAGAATAGCTTGATTTTTAAAAGGTTTATTTATTTAATTAGCGTACAATCGAGCCAGTAATCAGAACGCCTGCTGCTGGATTCGGAGCCTACGATCAGCGTGCCGTATTTTCCATATCCTTCATATGTCTCCCAAAGCCGTACTGTTCCTATATAACACTTGCCATCCCGTTTGTACGCAATATTGATGGTTGGCATAAAGGTTCGTTGTTGAATCACCCCATATTCATCTTTTTCCACCTGCCAGGTGGGGCCACTGAATTCACTTATAACAAACTTAATGATCGATTTGGTAGGGAGGTCCCGTTTTAAGATCGCTGCTATTGCTGCATTGGTTACTTTAGGGTCATTCTGCTTGCCTGCTTTGGAAAACCATTCGGGCATTTTATCAAGCCGGTACGCATTTTCCATCACCAACTCACCGGCCGCATCACCATTGGTCTTTAATTGTTTAATATCCTTCGTATCGAAATTGAAGCTGAATTCTTCTTCCACTACTGGCCATTTTTCTTCCGCTTCCATATTGCCCCACGCATCTGCAGATTGCTGAAATAATCTTACACGGATAGTGTAGGTGCCATTGTCAGGAAATCTTTCCTGGTTAATAATATGATAAAGCGGGCCGGATGCAATAACAGAGCTGAAATTTTCAGTTCCACACAACATGCTCTTTGCTTTAGCAGGCTCAGGAAGTATATCAAAATTAAAAGCGGTATTATTTTTTTCATTGCCCCAGACATACAAAAAATCCCAAAAGTTTGGCTGCCCGTTTTGTTCTCCATCTTTAAATACCGTTACCTGGTAGCGGAGATAACAATCACTTTTATTATACATCTGTGATTCACCATCTTTAGGCAAACCAAAAGCCGACTGTAATGTTTTATTATCCAGTTCAATACGGCCGTAAATAAAATCAGATGAGTTAAAACTGCTTTTACTCCCGGTGTTGCTTGTTGTAAATGGCTTATCAGAAAAATAGATCTTTGCACCGGGCACAGACTTCCTTATTGCATCCTGGCTGCTTGCCGTACATGCGAATAGAAACCCTGATACTAAAAAAAGGATAGCTTTTTTCATACATTTTAATTTTTGATTGCTCAATTGCGCCAGAGAAAGATGAAAAACTGGGCCGTTTTGAAATTGTTTTATCGTGACACCCTTCAACAATTTTAGAAGAAGGTTAGTGAATAATTGCAGGATTACTCTGCTGTTTTAGGACTGATCGTGTTGTTAATTTCGGTAATAGAAGTAATCGGAAACCCTCCTTTTTTTGCATGCTCCCGCAAAAGCGTTTCATTTTCTGCACGGTACACACAAAAGATCTTATTACCGGTTACAAAACTCTGCACCCACGAAATGCCAGATCCCATTTCTTTTAATACCGTACAGGATTTTTGAGAAATCCCTTTTAAATCGGTAGCGGTTAATTGACCGGCACCGGGTATATCCCGTTCAATCAAATAGGTTTTTAATTCAGGCTGGATTTTTTCATTGATAGAATTACTGTTTTGTGCAGCAACATTATTCACAGAAAAGATGGTTAGTGCCATTAGCAACAGGCTGGTTAAAAAAATTTGTTTCATCACTAAAAGTTTAGACTGTTAATAATGATCCAAAGTAATAGCAGGAAATAATGAAAACCTGTAAGAATTCATTCAAGTAATGGTAAAATTGATGCAGGCCAAAAGGGGCTAAACTAATTGTTGATAAGCCAATGGCAATAATCCAAATTTTGTTTTAAAACATTTGGTGAAGTAAGAAGCACTTGTAAACCCTGTTTCCAGGGCCACTTCAAATACATTATGCTTCTTTTTACGAAGTAACTCTTTTGCTTTTTCAAGCCGGTATTCTTTTAGCAGGTCGTTGGGTGAATAACCGGTAAGTGCCGTTACCCTGCGGTACATTTGCGATTTGCTCATCGTAAGTATTTGTGCGTAGTTCTCTGCACTAAATTCATTGTCAGCATAGTTCTTATTCAGCACATCAAATAATGAAATAAGAAACTGCTCGTCCGGCAAGGTAAGCGCCAGCAGTTGTACGGTGCGCTTATCCTGCATATCTTTTGCAATGAGTTCTTTTATACCATCGGTAATTATAATAGCCTCTTTTCTTTTCAGCATACCCAGCCACTGCAACAGTTGAAGGGTATCGCCAAACAATTCATCCGTTTGTGCCACCGGCTCACCGGCATGTATCTGTACAGAAAAACTGTCATCAGGCAGCCCGTTCATTTGCTCCTGAATAGCCAGTCCGCAGTTCACTGCATTTTCTGCCGCAATAAAAGAACCAATAATTGCCCGGCCTTCGTGCAGCGCTTCTTTACCTCCGTGCTTTCTAATAGCATCCCTTATAATAGTATTCTGCTTCTCTACCTTTTTTACAGCTCCTTCCAAACCCATTTGATGATGCAGTAAAATTGAATCCGTTGTATTTACAGACATGATGATACGGTAAGAGGTATCATCAAGCATCAGCAAACCGGTATTCGTATATTGCCCGCTTTCAGGGTCGGTAATACGTCCCAGAAAGGATTCTACAAAATCGTTCTGTACTTCAATAATTTTATGCGGTAACAATCCGTGTGACCTGTTATGGAGTTCATATACAGTTTCCTTATTGGGTGCATCTATCAAACAAAACACATGACCCCGGGTCTCATCAATCCAATAAGTAAGGCACTTGCAATTATGATCCTTTTCAAGATACACATCCCTGCTATGTGCTTCTGCTACATCCTTAGCATTAACACCGGGAACAATGTGGAGATCCATGAAGATGGGCATAGTAAAATATAAAATTGAATATACCTAAATTTAAAAGATAAGTAAGACTTAATTAAACTTCATTAATATAAATCATTTAAGATCGGTTCGGAATACCATGCTTTAAAAATAGCAGGATGAATTGACTTCCGCTTTGGCACAACGATTTCATCTGTCTCCTGCAGTTCCATAACTGTACCCTTCAAGCGGACAGTCGGTTCAGTCACCTGCCGCAATTGTTGCTGACAGACCGATAACCACAAAAGAAGATCGAATATTCTTCGTGATCACTTACCACAATTCACCCATAAGGTGACACAGGTCATAGTTAATACAAAAGATCAACAATACCTTGGGTTCCACATTTTTTCACTTTTAATAACAAAAGACGATGAACGGAAAAAACAATATCGCAATCGGTTTTTTGACGATGGGATTCTTTATGGCGTATGGATTTCTTCTCATTTACCTCCGTGACTTTGCGCCGGGAAAAGTGGAATGGGCCAATTCTTATAGCATCGGAAAACATTTTGAAGCCCGGCTTGCACATGTACACGGTAACCTGTTTGCTTTTCTGAATATTCTTATTGGTTATTTGTTGCTCCGGTTTAGCGACAAACTTAAAAATGTAAAAGCCATTTCCTGGCTGGCGTTAACGGGTTTGTTTATGCCGATCGGAAATTTATCAGAAGTATATTTAGGCTTACCGCCTGTATTAGTGTTGGTCGGTGCAATTACAATGACACTATCAGTTGTTTGGCTCGGCTTTGCTTTTCTTACCATGAAACAGTTAACCCAATAATGAAAAAGATTATACTTTATTTAGTAGCTGCGGTTTTGACAGGCTTTGGCTTGTTGACACTATTCCTCAGCGCCTCCGTAATTTTTGATTTGTTTGACATCAGGTCAAAAGAAGGTAACTATGTTTTATTTGTTGTTTGGTCCAATTTCATCAGCAGTTTGCTTTACCTGGTTGCAGTATACGGACTTATTACCTCAAAAAAGTGGACTTACAAAATATTAGGTCTTTCCGCTATTATTTTAACCATTGCCTTTATTGGTTTTCTTTTTTATATCCAATCAGGCGGTATTCACGAAACCAAAACGGTTGGTGCAATGGTTTTCAGAATTGCGCTGACAGTTGCCTTCACTCTTTTTGCCTATTTTACCATAAATAAAAAGAAGAAACCATGAACATAAAAGATTTACATACAGATACAAAGTCAGTTTCAACGGCTTCGTTATTTAAAACAGCAGAAGGTACAGTAACCTCCATCCATATACTGGCTGGTGAACAATTAAAGGAACATGTTACAAAAGTACCGGCATTATTAGTTTGCCTGGCAGGTGAAGCCCTTTTCGAGAATGAAAATGGAATTAAACTTACGCTGACAACAGGTGATTATGTGAACATCGAACCTAATACCAGGCATTGGATAAATGCAATATCTACCAGCAACTTAATACTCATTAAATAATTAGATTTTCGCCGGCGAGTAACGGCGGTTTCCCTTGCTGTAATCCAAAATTACAGGATGATAAAATCCAGCACTGCAACTACACATCAGATAAGAAAGCAGTAAGCAAATTAAACTGCCCGGAAAAATGTACATTGGTTTGGCTCCGGCGGCCAGGTAGTATATATAACCGTAACAAGTGTTTTTTGCTTTATTTCTTTTCCTAACTTTCCTTATTATGAACGTAAAGCTGCATCCCGAAAAATACCTGAAATACCTGTATCCCCCCAACCTGTTCGGCACCCGTCGAACAAAAGAAATTCTGTCTGTAAACCCCACCATCCTTCCGCACCGTGAAGAAGCAGACAGGGTTGTAGTGACCGTCTATGACTATACTGCTGAACAGCTGGAAGAAAGAAAAGCGGAGTCAGTAGATACTGTATTTCACTATAAAGAATCAACTTCCATCACCTGGATCAATATTGATGGCATCCGCAAAGCAGATGTGGAGGCCCTTTGTACAAAATATGTCATTCACCCGTTGATTATTGAAGACATCCTGAGTGTGGACCAGCGGCCCAAAATGGATGAAGTGGAAGGTGTGCTCTACTGCCTGCTGAACATGCTTTACTTTAATGAAGAAAAGAAAACAGTAGAAACGGAACAAATAAGTGTGGTGCTGGGCACCAATTATGTGATCAGTTTTCAGGAGGATCCGGCACGGGATGTATTTGATCCTATCCGGCACCGGCTAAAGATGACCAAGAGCCAGTTGCGGCAACGTACTGCCGATTACCTGCTGTATGCAATGATTGACCTGATCGTTGACAGTTATTTCATTGTGATGGAGCGGCTCGGCGACCAGATAGAAGCATTGGAAGAAGAAGTGGTGCGGAAAAGTAATAAGCGATCGCTGGCCCGCATCAATCAATTACGCAAAGAGCTGATCGTACTTAAAAGAAATATTGCGCCGGTAAGAGACCTGGTGGCGGGTATCATCCGGAGTGAAAGTGAATTGCTGGAAGACAGGACGACCAAGTATTTTAAAGACGTTTATGATCATATCATACAGGCGTTTGACCTGAGTGAAAACTACCGTGATGTAATGATGAGTGTGCAGGATCTCTATATCAGTAATGTAAACCTCCGGCTGAATGAAGTCATGAAAGTGATGACCATTGTGACCTGCCTGCTGGCGCCGGCTACTGTTATCGGCGGCGTGTTTGGGATGAACTTCGAGGTCATTCCCTATTCCCATCATGAATGGGGCTTTTATTTTGCAATTTCTTTTATGATACTGGTTCCGCTGGCCATGCTGGTATGGTTTAAGAAAAGAGGGTGGTTCTGATCCCGGTTAGTGTAGTAACGGTTAGCAGTAGAGAATTCTTTTGCTATTATTTCTTTTTGTAAACGGGTACCGTGCTGCAGGGTTCTCCATACATGATACTTTTTACAACAGGCCTCAGTAGTTTAGTGATCTCCATGTACACATAATCGGCAATGGGAGTTTCGCCGCAGCCCTTTATCACGATTCGTTTGTCGGTGTATTCCTCCAAATTAATAGAGGATAAATTTTTTAAGAACAGCGCTTTGTGCAGCTCCTTTTCATCGCCCATTACTATTTCCTTTGCTACTGGTTGCAGGTAAGCGGCAACAAGCATATAAGCCCAAACAGGAATAACAGCATCCGCACTGCAGGTGACGGCAACGTTTTTGCCTTCGTAGACGGACCAATCCATCTGCTTTAATGCTTCACGAAAATCTTTTTCTTTCAGAATCATCCCCATGAACAAATAATCCTTCATATCAAACACGGCGGCTTCACCCCGGGGATACCATTTCTCCAGGTCCAGTGTTATCAATCCACTTTCAGCTACTTTATTGATAAAGGGTTCACTCATGCTATTACTATCGCCGGTTAGTTATCGAAGAACTAATCAAAACAGTTCGATGAAATCTGCCCGGTAATGATTTGTAAAAATAACAATTTACGGGCGGCTATGGTTTGCGACATCCGTAAAAGAAAGCCCCGTATCGGTTTACCTGATACGGGGCGGCAGTTGGTTTTGGTTGCTATACTCTTCTTAATACCTGTTAGACCGCTTGTCTTTGATAGTTGCTGCATTGCGCAAAATACTCAGCGGGTTATTAGGGCTGTACTGGTTACTAAACGATTGTTTTGCCTGCTGGTAACGGGCGGCTCTTTGTCCGTTCACATCACCATCAGTAACTGGTGTGGTAGTAACATTCTCTACTCTCACCACATACACTCCGTTCATGCCTTCAATAGCTGCAGGAACTACTTTCCCTTTATTAGCCGGGTTGAATGCTGCGCCGGTTACTCTTGGTTCATAACCCAGAGTAGAGCTCAACGCAGAGTTGATACGAATACTGTCTGCTGTTTCTATGGTCTTACCGCCTAATGCTGTTGCAGCAGCTTCCAGCGTAGTCACGGTTCCGATCTTCTTTATTAATATTTCCGCTTTCTTTTTATTCCGTAAGGCTGGTTCTACAGACACTCTTGCCCTGGCAGGACTCATAGTTCCTTCTTCAAAAACTTCAGTGACCACAGCCACTACATAGTTTTCGTCAATACGTTCCGGCTTCAGCACATCCCCTTTATCAGCTTCATAGATACTTCTAACAAAAGACCTGGAAACACCAAGTCCACGGATATCTGAAGAAGACGGGGTTATATCTGTTGCGATGCCTTTCTGAATTCCTAACGGTTTCAGTGTTTTTTCAAAATTAGCATCAAAGGCCTTCAGATCGCGGCTGTCGCCTGCAAACTCATTGGCTTTATTCAGGGCTGCATTATCTGTTTCCTGGCTGGCAATAATTTCCTTTGGCAGGTACGCAATCTTATAAGCAGCTCCATTGCCTTTTTGTGATAGTATTTCAATATAATGAAAACCGAAATCCGTTTTCACTATTCCTTTAGCGCCTACCGGGTTCAGAAAAATAAAATCGTTGAA
>Ga0209063_1000504_pt1 | contig 26128 bp, 23 predicted proteins | sample KloWWTmeKNB19Kit_FD_187177 | JGI IMG/M metagenome (GOLD analysis project Ga0209063, IMG submission 187177) | Active sludge microbial communities from Klosterneuburg, Austria, studying microevolution and ecology of nitrifiers - Klosterneuburg... | ecosystem: Engineered > WWTP > Aerobic digester >... | reverse complement strand
TTTCCTCCAAGTCATCGAGCACCGCCGCATCAACACTGGCCTTTCCGGCAATGGCCCTTGAAAGTTTACCGAAAAGTCCCTCACGCGATCGCTCCAGGCCCTTGTCCAGGTCCGCTTTGGCGACCACCTCTTGCGTCGCTTCCTTTTTCTTACCAAATAATCCGAACAATGCCATTGTTATGGGGGCCCTAACTGGGAAAAGGCCTTCCCGAATAGTCGGAACGGCCTTTTCCAAGTAACGTTGGAATGGGACTACTTACCAGCGAGCGTCTTGTCCGCCTCATCTGAGGGAACAACCTGCTCAACGAACGAGTACCCACCCGTTTCGGACTTCTTCACCATGCGGATCACTTTCGTGAACGTTTTCGCATCGGCCTTCTTAAGGGTAGCAACGGTTTTCTTTGCCATCTTACTTGATCTCTTTATGAACGGTCATCTTGCGCATGATGGGGTTGTATTTCTTCAACTCCATGCGCTCGGTGGTGTTCTTCCGGTTCTTGGTGGTAATGTATCGTGATGTTCCTGAAAGGCCCGAGGTCTTATGCTCGGTGCACTCCATGATCACTTGTACGCGGTTGCCTTTCTTCGCCATAACTGGGCTTTATTGACCTCAACCAATTGGCAGAGGGGCCGCAAAAGTAGGATCTATTTCTGATATGGGCAAATGGAACACTGAAGGTGAAAATGAAGAGAATTCAGAGAATGTGCGAAATGCCGCATCACTCGGCCATTACCGCCTCTATCTCCTCTGCTTTCCTTGGGGATCCAGCGCTCAGATTGATGGGATCGCCGTCCGTGACCAAGATATCATCCTCGATCCTCACCCCGATCTCCCACCAACGCGGATCACAGGGACTGTCCTTCGCGATGTAGATGCCCGGTTCGACCGTGATCACGTTGCCTGCCGCCAATGGGCCATATGATCCAGCATCATGCACGTCCAAACCCAGATAATGACTGGTTCCATGCATGAAGTAGCGCCGCACATCTCCTTCGTCCTGGATTATTCCCAACTCCTTCAATCCTTTGGAAATGACCGTAGTGGCAGCATTGTGCGCAGCGCGGAACTGGTTGCCGGCCCGTACTTCCCGAATACCTGCTTCTTGTGCTGCCAAGACAAGATCATAGATCTTCCGTTGGTCGGAAGTGAACTTGCCATTCGCGGGAAGGGTACGTGTAACATCAGCTGTGTAACCGTGGTATTCGGCCCCAATATCACTCACCAGTAGGTCCCCGGAACCCAATGTGCGCCGGTTCGTTACGTAGTGCAACACGCAACTGTGCGGCCCACCACCTTGGATGCTGGGGAAACCTTCATGCTCAGCACCGTTCATCTTGAACACAAACTCCACAATGGCCTCTGTTTGATACTCCGTCATTTCAGGCTCCAACTTGCGCATCAACTCATTCTGCGCTTCACAAGTGATGTCGATCGCCTTGCGCATCAAAACCATTTCCTCGGGCAATTTCACCTCACGAAGCCCAGCCATCCACCGGTCCAAGGACTCTTGTTCCTGCTGCGTTCCCGGGAGAATTGTCCCGTTCACTCGGTCCATCAAGTCGGCAAGATCGGCGGGGTCATGTGGGTCCCGCGACAAATTCTCCTTGGTACTGCGGATGTAAACTTTGTCCTTTTCCTTCCATGGAAGTGTATCGACCATGAACTCCTTTCCCGAAACGGCTTTTCCCAGGCCCAGGAACTGAACAGCACCCGTTGTTCCCGTTCGGTGTCCGTCCCAGACCTCACGGCTGGGATCCCGATCCCGAAGGACGAGCAGTTCACCATGTGACCCATCGGCGATTTCCCTTGGCTCCTTGAAAACGAACAGGACCGCATCCGGCTCCCGTAAACCTGTGAGGTAATAGAAGTCGGGATCCTGATGGTACTCGAAGTCCACGTCGTTGCTCCGGTTTCGCACCGGATTGGCGAAGAATATAGCAACGCCATCTTTCGGCAACAGGGCCCGCAAAGCCTCTCTCCGACCACGGTGGAAATCTGCGCTCAGCAGGTCGTTGTCGTACACTCCACGGACGTCATCATCCAGCCGAAGGGTCGGTTGTTCTTGGGCCACCAAGACGATCGGCAGAAACAAGACGAAGAGGATCTCCTTACGTAGGGTCATGTTCAAATGTAGAAGGCGCCGGGTGAAACTCGTTCACCCGGCGCCTTCCAATATCGTGCTGAACGGTTTATCCGTTGTAGAAACCTTTCTCTTTTGCAGTTTTCAATGCTGCAACTATACCGTTCTTGTTGATGGTGCGCATACCATTCACGCTCACGCGCAACTTCACCCACTTGTTCTCTTCGGGAATGAAGAATTTGCGATCCTGTAGATTAGGCGCAAACGTACGGCGTGTCTTGATATTCGAGTGGGACACGGTGTTGCCGGTGATGACGTGCTTACCGGTGATCTGACAAACCTTGGACATGGCGTTGTGGTGTATTACGGGGCGCGAAGGTAGGATCTTTTACTGAAATGGTGAAATAGACATTTGCCTCATTGCATGAGGCCACTCCGCATCAAACCTTTTCACGCTTGATGCAGCAGTCTCTTCCTTAGCATATCCAACGAAGCAAGCGCACTGCGTTGAATAACGGCACCGCGACTTCCTATGAAATGTTCGCATTTGCTCCACACGCCATCGGGACCGGCCACAGCGATCCAAACCGTGCCTACTGGCTTTTCCAGGGTACCACCATCGGGACCGGCTATTCCCGTAATTGAAATGCTCCAATCGGTGCGCAATGCGGTACGGACTCCCGTGGCCATTTTCTCGGCAACAGGCTGGCTTACGGCACCATTCAATTCCAACATGTCGCTCGGGATCCCGAGTTCTTCCATTTTCACGGCATTCGCGTAGCTCACCACCCCACCGGTGTAATAAGCGGAACTGCCCGGCACACTCGTGATCAGGTGACTTACGTAGCCTCCGGTGCAACTTTCGGCCAAGGCCAAGGTTTGACCATTTGCCTTCAGTAGATCCCCAACCACTTGCTGCATGCGTTGCTCCCCTTCGCCAAAGATCAATTCCGGAATTAGGCCGTGTAGTTCTTCAACCTTGCTATTGATCCGATGTATCGCCGCTTCGGGATCCGTTTCCGCATAGGCCGAAAGCCGCAACTTCACGGTACCCGGCGAAGGGAGGTAGGCCAATTTGATGCGTTCAGCAGACAAGCTGTCCTCCCACCCTTCTATTCGTTGGGCGAGATGACTTTCGCCCATTCCCGTGGTCAAAATGGTGCGGTGTACAATATGAGGCGGCAGGAAGGAACGCTGTATTTCAGGTAGCACGGTGTCCAGCATCATCCGCTTCATTTCGCCGGGGACACCTGGCATGCTCACGTACACTTTGGCTTTTGCAGTGGGTGCCTTTTGCTTGGCCGTATCGAACCACATCCCACTGGCGGTGCCACGTGTGTTCGGGATCACGGTGCAACTCGCTGGCAGATCGGCCTGTGCCCTGTTCACTTCCAACGGTTCACGCCCAATGCTGGTGAAGAATGCCAAGATATTCTCCTCGATCTCCGGATGTTTCTCCAAGGTGGTACCGAAGAATTCGCACAGCGTGTGTTTGGTGATGTCATCCTTCGTGGGACCCAGTCCTCCGGTGATCAATACGATATCCGTATCCGCTTCGCCCAATGCATCCATGATCTCCTGGCGTTCATCGCCGATGGTGACCACCCTTTTGGTACGCACCCCCACAAGGCCCAACTGCATGCCGATCCAACCCGCGTTGGTGTTGATCGTTTGGCCGATCAACAGTTCATCGCCGATGCTGATGATGGTGGCTGTTATCTCGCGTGGCATTGGGGTTCAAAAAGTTGTGGATTGAGAGTTGAGCGGTTGAGGGTTGCGAAGTTGCACAGAGTAACTCGTACAGTGTACCGAGTGCTGCTCAGAGCCTACTCGGTACTTTGTACCCAATACCAGTTGCCGCACGTTCACTCCACTGGATAACCGAACATCTCTTCCTTGGTCAACACTTTTACAGGACCGAGCTTCTCCAATATCCCAAGGTCCATACCGCTCTGCTTGCCGATGATCGCGTAGTGGTAGGTGCGGCCCTTCACTTCCTTATCGAAGAACGCCTTCATGTCCTCAATGCTGATCTGCGGGATCTGATCATAACTCGTCTTGCGCACGTCGTAGTCTATCCCACGCCGCTGGTTGGCATCCCATGTCCAGTAGATGTTCTCCTTGGTGATCCGTGTGCTTGCGATCACCTTCATGGCGGCCGTTTTTGCCCCTTCGAATTGTTCCCGGGCCATGGGCATGTCGTTCATCAATTTCAGCATGGCATCAACAGCATCAGGCAGTTTATCGGCTTGGGTGCCTATGAAGCCGCGCACGTAATGGGCATCCTCCTTCTTATTGGGTGTGGTGTAGGCTGCGCCCGCACCGTAGGCCAAAGCTTTCGATTCCCGGATCTCCTGGAACACGATGCTGCTCAAACCACTTCCGAAGTATTCGTTGAAGAGCGATGCGTAGGGAAGCTGCTGAACATCGAATGCTCCTCCTTTTCCATAGAACAACATTTCGGCCTGTACCATATCGTGGTCAGCGAAGTACACTTTGTTCTCCGTAGTGGCCAACTCCGGATAGGCCCGTTCCTTCGGCAATTCCTTCAACGTGACCGGGGTCTTGTGCATCTTCCTGAGTAGTTCGGCAACATTGTCCGCCTCCATCTTGCCGTAGTAGAATACCTTGTGTTTATATCCGGTCAATCCATGGATACGGTCGATCAGCACCGTGCTGGGCAAAGCCTCCAGTTGGGCTTTGCTCAACACATCGTTGAAGGGGGATACCGGGCCATACTTCGCGTAGTTCGCGAGTCCTTCGTACAATACCGTGTTCTTGTTCTTCGCTTCGTCCTGTCGGGTTTTCTGTATGTCCGCGATCAGTCCTTTCAACGCTTCGTCATTCGGCTGCGCATCGGCCAACAATTGCTCCAAAAGTTCGACTCCTCGTTCCAAATTCTTCTCTAGGCCGCTTAGCGTGATGTAGCTCCGGTCATCACCAACGAACACATCCATGGATAGACCCAGTTTGAAAAACTCTTGCTTGAACGCTGTCGGGCTGAACTTCGACGTGCCCAAGTACCCCAGATACTGGACCGCTATGCCCAGTTCGCGATCATGGTTGGTGCCCATGTCCAAGATGTAACGCAGGCTGAACAGGTCGTTGCTGGGGTTCTTCACCACGGCCAATGGCACGGCACTATTCAGTTCGCGTTGTGCGATCGCTGATTTGAATTCAACGAACACCGGGGTCAAGGCCGTGCTCGCTGTCTTCTCCCATTCCGTGCGCCAGACGCTTTGTCCATCGCGCTTGATGTCCAACGCCGTGATCTTCGGTTTCTCCACGTGGTAGAGTTCCTTGCTCTCGCCGGTGCGCTTGAATACGGCGACGTAGTTGTTCGTCAGGTTCTTCGTTGCGAAATCCATCACCTCTTGTTTGGTGATCTTCGACATGCGATCGAAGATCGCCACCTCATCCGCCCAATTCTTCCTGAGGATAAAGGCATCGGTCATTGCTGCCGCGCGCAGGTTGTTGCGTTCATTCCAAAAGCGGATCTGCTGTTGCTTTTGGTCGTTCACCACCGCTTCCATCAACCAATCCGGAAAGTCGCCTTTCTTCAATGATACCAACTCGCCCATCAGCAGGTCACGGACCTGCTCCAAGGACTGTCCTTCCTTGGCCTCACCGTGCATTACGAGCTGCGAGTAGTCCGTTGAAACATTGGCATATGCATTGGCATCCAATACCTTCTGGGCTTGGATCAGATCCAGATCGATCAGTCCGGCTTGGCCGTTATTCAATATGCCTTCGACCATTTTCAACATCGGTTCCACTCCGGTGCTGAAACCATCGAAACGCCACGCCATGTCCACCCATCCCGCATCGGGACCCAATACTTCACCGACGCGCGGCCCGGAGATCGGAACTTCGGGTGTGTATTTGAAAGCAGGCACGTCTTTCCGCTTCCAATCACCGAAGTATTTATCGACCATGGCAATTGTCTTATCAAAGTCGATGTCCCCTGCTAGGATCACGGCCATGTTGTTGGGCACATACCACGTCTTGAAGAACGCTTGGATCTTCACCATGCTAGGGTTCTTCAAATGTTCGCCGGTGCCAATGGTGGTCTGGGTTCCATAAGGGTGCGTGAGGTAGAGCAACTCGTTCAACTTCTGATACGCTTGTCTGCGGTCGTTGTCCTGCCCACGGTTGAACTCTTCGTACACGGTTTCCAATTCCGTGTGGAACAAGCGCAGGACCGCTTCGCGGAATCGTTCACCTTCCACCATCATCCATTTCTCCAATTCGTCGCTCGGCATGTCGTTCACATACACCGTGCGTTCGGTGCTGGTGTACGCATTCGTTCCCTTGGCTCCGATGCCCTTGACCATTTTGTCGTATTCATTCGGGACGGCTTGCGCTGCGGCCAATTGGCTCAGGCTGTCGATGCGGTGGTAGATCATATCGCGCATGGAATTGTCCATCGTGCCGCGTCGCTCTTCGTAGGCATCACTTATCAAGCCCAATAATCGGCTCTCTTCTTCCCAGTTCGCCGTACCAAAATGGCTGGTACCCTTGAACAACATATGCTCCAGGTAGTGTGCAAGTCCAGTGGCATCAGAAGGATCATTCTTGCTGCCAGCGCGCACGGCTATGTTCGTTTGCACGCGCGGTGCATCGGTGTTGCGACTAAGCCATACTTGTAGACCATTTTCCAATGTGTAGATGCGCGCTTCCAACGGGTCGCCAGGAACGCTTGTGTAGGTGTACTTCTTCTGCGCAGAAGCGCTTGCTGAAACAACAAGGAAACCGGCAAATAGGAAAATGGAACGCATGGGGTTTGGGATCTGGGTCGGGGTTTGTGCCCGGAATGACGTGGTGAAGTTGCTGAAAAAGGTTGAACGACCGTCACATAAGATCACCCATGCATGGCAGGGGCGGTGCCGTAGCGCTGTACAACTTCCGCTTCGTAGGCCAGGAATTGCTTCCAACGCGCATCCACATCCACCTTGTCGCCGAACTGGCGCGCGTACCCGATGAACGTGGTATAGTGCCCCGCCTCGCTCACCATAAGCTCGTGGTAGAACGTGCGCAGCTCCGGATCCTCCACTTCTTCCGTGAGCAGTTTGAAACGCTCACAGCTGCGCGCCTCGATCATGGCACTGAACAAGAGCCTATCCACCAAACGCTCTTCGCGGTTGCCATCCTTGCGTAGGAACTGAAAGAGTTCGTTGACGTAATTGTCCTTTCGTTCCGGTCCCAACTTCCAGCCACGTGCATGGATCTTTTCCACCACTTGACCAAAATGCTCCAACTCTTCCTGTGCGATCCGCGTAAGCGCCGTTACCAAGTTGCTGTGCTCTGGATAGCGCACGATCATGCTCATTGCGTTGCTCGCTGCTTTCTGTTCACACCACGCATGGTCCGTGAGCAGTTCGGCCATATCTTGGCGAATGAGTTCCGCCCAGCGGCGGTCGGTAGGGAGCTGGAGGCCTAACATGACAACGATCTTTGGAATGAAGGCACAAAGATCGCCTGATATGCGGATGTCGAAATTCAACCTGAACAAATGCGTGTTTTTGTTCGGTTCCAGCATCGAACCCTTCGCTTCGGATAAAGCACCACTATCGTCCTCCTAAACTCGGCCGTTCAAAAACGAAAAAGCCCCCGGATCACTCCGAGGGCTTCTCTTTTAGTTATGTTCTACTTGATCACTTCACATCAAAGCGGTCCAAGTCCATCACCTTGCTCCAGACGGCTACGAAGTCCTTTACAAAGCGCTTTTCTTCACCCTTGCTGGCGTACACCTCGGCGATGGCGCGTAGTTCAGAGTTGGATCCGAAGATGAGGTCCACGCGGGTGCCTGTCCATTTACGTTGGCCCGTTTTGCGATCGGTACCTTCGAAGAGATCATCGGCTTCTGAAGTGGATTTCCACGTGGTGCCCATGTCGAGCAAGTTCACGAAAAAGTCATTCGTAAGGTAACCCGGACGCGATGTGAAAACACCGTGTGTAGATCCACCAGTGTTCGTACCCAACACGCGCATGCCACCGAGCAGAACGGTCAATTCGGGCGCGGTCAATGTCAACAGTTGTGCGCGATCGATCAGCATTTCCTCTGCCGACGTTTTGCGACGTGACTTCAGGTAGTTGCGGAACCCGTCTGCCCTTGGCTCCAGCACTGCGAAAGCTTCCACGTCCGTGTGTTCTTGGGTTGAATCTCCACGACCTGGTGTGAATGGAACCGCTACGGCGTTGCCAGCGTTTCGAGCTGCTTGCTCCACACCTGCACAGCCACCCAACACGATCATGTCGGCCATTGAAACTTGCTTTCCACCAGCGTTAGCATTGTTGAATTCCGTGCGGATATTCTCCAGTGTGCGCAACACAGTTGCAACTTGGGCCGGGTTGTTCACTTCCCAATCCTTTTGTGGGGATAGCCGAAGTCGCCCACCATTAGCTCCACCACGTTTGTCCGAACCACGGAAGGTGGAAGCCGATGCCCACGCCGTTGAAACAAGTTGCGATACGGTAAGGCCAGATGCGAGGATCTTGCCTTTAAGATCGGCAACGTCAGCGCCATCGATCAGCCTGTGTGTTACCGCTGGGATCGGATCCTGCCAGATCAGTTCCTCCTTGGGTACTTCTGGACCGAGGTAGCGCGTGATCGGACCCATGTCCCGATGGGTAAGCTTGAACCAAGCCCGTGCAAATGCATCTTCGAATTCTGCGGGGTTCTCGTGGAAGCGTTGAGAGATCTTCGCGAAGTCCGGATCCATCTTCATGGCCATATCCGCGGTGCTCATCATAGGTGCATGCCGCTTGCTGCGATCGTGCGCGTCAGGCACAGTGCCTTGCGCTTCGGGGTTCGTGGGCGTCCATTGCTGTGCACCGGCAGGGCTCTTTGTCAACTCCCAATCATAGCCCAACAGGATCTTGAAATAATCGTGGTCCCACTTGGCAGGGTTGGTTGTCCAAGCACCTTCAAGACCGCTGGAAATGGTATCCACTCCCACCCCACTGTTGAAACTGTTCTTCCAGCCAAGACCTTGTTCCGCGATACCAGCGCCAGCGGGTTCACGTGCCACGTATTTCCCAGGATCGGCCGCACCATGTGCCTTTCCGAAGGTGTGCCCGCCGGCGGTCAACGCTACGGTCTCTTCATCGTTCATGGCCATACGACCAAATGTCTCGCGGATGTCCCGTGCCGACTTCAGTGGATCCGGATTGCCATTGGGACCTTCCGGATTCACATAGATCAAACCCATTTGAACGGCAGCCAGTGGATCTTCCAATTCTCGATCTCCGCTGTAGCGTTTGTCACCCAACCACTCGGTCTCTGCGCCCCAATAGACGTCTTCCGCAGGTTCCCACACATCGGCACGGCCACCAGCAAATCCGAAGGTCTTGAAGCCCATGGATTCGAGTGCCACGTTGCCTGTGAGGATCATGAGATCGGCCCATGAAAGCTTCTTGCCGTACTTCTGTTTGATCGGCCAAAGCAGCAAACGCGCCTTGTCCAAGTTCACGTTGTCCGGCCAACTGTTCAAAGGAGCAAAGCGCTGCGTGCCGAATCCTGCACCACCACGACCGTCGTGTATGCGATAGGTACCTGCGCTATGCCATGCCATCCGAATGAAGAGCGGACCGTAATGCCCATAATCCGCAGGCCACCATGGTTGCGACTTGGTCATGAGCTTGGTAAGGTCCTTCTTCACCTGGGCCAAATTCAGTTTCTTGAATTCCTTCGCGTAGTTGAAGCCCTTGCCCATGGGATCAGAGAGCGAAGAGTTCTGGCGAAGGATGTTCAAATTCAATTGGTTCGGCCACCAATCGCGGTTCGAAGTTCCCCCACCCGCGCTTTTGTGCATGGTGCCGCTCATGAACGGGCACTTTGCTCCTTCACCATTCACCTCAGCCAGCTGGGCGTGTTCTCCGTTGTGTGTTGTTGTGTTGTCCATTGTATCGTGTGATTTTTGTTCTTTCAACCGGACCGCAGTCCAAAAAGTGCTTCTTCTTCCCGACCCTTTCTACTGTTGGGATACTTCGGGTTTGAACGCGAGCCGCGAAGGTACCCGTGCTGGACATAGGGACCAAATGGAAGGGATCGTTCCAGATCCCCTCAACATTTATTAAGACTTGATGGAGAGCAGAGGGTACCAATGCATGTTTGCCTTAGGGGCTCTATGCAATGCCCACCCGTGGTACTCACTTGACCTTAGCTCCCCGAAATAGGGTTGTGGTCCGTATCAACCTCTTACTCATCCGCCGGTGGGATCCAATCCGGTTCGGCGGGTGCATCAGGTACTTCCGGGATGTTCACATCGAAGAAGCCCGGCGGGTATGGCTTGTTCACTTCAACCTTTGTGAGCGTACTAATGACACGGCCGTCAGGTCCGCCTTTTTCGCTAAGCGAGTGGGGCATCTGCACGCCGTTCACCGAGCGCCAATCCAGAAAGTCGGTTGTAACGGCATAGGAGCGGCCGTAGATCAGCTTATCCTCCACACGACGGACCTTCATGCCAGTTTCGGCATCGAAGTATACCGAGAAGGCAATACCGCCCATGTCCACCAAATAAAGTTTGAAGACCTTTTTACCGTTCAGCATCGTTGACCCCGGTAATAGGCGGCGGTCCATGAGCTTGTCGTAAGCGATCTCGGGTACTGGAAGTGTGTTCGACTTGATGGCCTCCAACGCGGCATCGGTCAATTCACCACCGCCTTCTGGGGTGATGATCTGGGCGCGTTTGCCGTCGTAGATAATTGTCTCCAGGGATGCCGCTCCTTTCTTCAACTCCGTACGGTACTGCTCAGGGCCTATCCATTCGGTGCGTGTCAATTCATTCGCTGGGTCGCCGATGGTCCACACTAACTTCAACTGTCGAATGGAAGCGATCGGGTCGCGCCCGCCGATGGCGTGGATGTAGCTTTCGATGACTTGCTCAGGCACTCTGTCCTCCACTTTCTCAAGTTCCTCCATCCAACGTCCACCGTCCACATCCAATTGGATGACCGGCGTGTTGTTCTGCTTACTGAACGGTGCCAAGAGGTCCATGGTCTCGTCCTTGTCCCCAACCACCAAGATCACAGCCTGGTCAGGGTGAAGGAAGGCAAGTGCCGCATCTTGCACTTGCTGCGCCGTAACGTCTTCCAAGCGCTTCAAATACGTGGTGTAGTAATCAGCAGGCATGTCATTGAGCTCCGTATTCAATGCAAAGCGGGCTACAGTCCGTGGGTCTTCCAAACTGCGACCGAAGCTGCCCATCATGTACTGCTTGGCCAGGTCCAACTCCTCAGCGGTAACGGGTTCATTTCGCATTTGCTCCAGTTCATTGATGATCTCCTGAACTGCACTGTCCGTAACAGCAGTGCGAACGCTAACGGAAACCGTAAGGCTGCTGTTGTAACGGTCCACATCCAACGTCGAATAGGCACCATAAGTGAACGCCCGTTTCTCCCGCAGGTTTTGCATCAACCTCGCGTTGAAGACCCCACCGCCCAGGATCGTGTTCATCACTTGGGCTTGCTGACCGCGGATGTCCTTGGGCAACAGGTTGAGCGGAAAGGCCACCCGGATCACCGATTGTGCTGCACCCGGACGATCCACTAGAAACACACGGCGCACACCCACCGGAATGGATGGTTTGTCCAACAGGTACAAGGGTCCGATCCCATCAACGGACTTGATGCCGTTCTCATCCACGGAAACGGGCACTGCAGCCGGTTTCCATTTGCCGAACAGGTCCTTCGCAACATCCTTCGCTTCTTTCTCCGTAATGTCGCCGACGAAGACCAAGTAACCTTTCTCCGGCCGCAGGAAGTAATTGTGGTAGGCCTGCATGCTCTTGGTGGAAACCTCGGCCAAGCTCTTGATCGTAGTCACTTCACCATATGGATGCGTACTTCCGAAGGTAACGGATCGCCCTACCACTTCCCCTATGGCATCCGGATCTTCCTGCCGCTGTTGCACACCTGAGATGGATAGTTTCCGCATACGCTCCAGTTCTTCTTTCGGAAAAGTTGGATTGATCACGACATCCTGCATCAGGTCCAACAAAGGCGTCAGGTGTTTCTTCAAAACACTTCCGTAAACGCCACTATTGCTCGCTTGAAAGGTGGCACCGATCGCATCCACGGCCAGGTCGATCTGCGCTTTTGTGCGCGTGGTCGTTCCCGCCAACATCATGTCACCGATCATGTCGATGTACCCGGCTTTTTCACGTTGCGCGATCGGAGGCACATCGAAACGCAATTGCACGCTCACCAACGGGAGTTTATGGTCTTCCACGACGATCACCTTCATGCCATTCGACAATTCGGTGGTGCTGTGTGCCCCGAGGTTCACAATGGGTGCAGGTCCAGGCTCGGGTGGTCGGCTGCGATCGATCTGTGCGTTCATGGTTGCCGGTAACAGCAGGCATCCTATTGCGCAAGTGGCCAAAATGGTCCTTGTGCCGGTTGAAGGGTTGCTGCGGATCATGGGTTATGGGGTGGAATGGGCAGGTAGTAGAGCACCACGCGGTTCTCAGCCACGAAATATTTCGCGGCGGCGCGCTGCAGGTCTTCACTTGTCAAGGAAAGGTATCGATCGATCTCGGTGTTCACCAGGTCCGTGCTCCCGAGCAGTACGTGTGCGGTTGCGAGGTTGCCCGCGATGCCAGCGATACGGCTGTTGTTGGAGATGGCTTCGGTCTCCAGCTGCGTTTTCAATTTATTCAGTTCCTCCGCAGCGATGGGCCGCTTCGTCAATTCGTCTATCTCGGCCTGCATGGCAGCTTCCAAGATTTTTGGGTCCACACCACCATTCGCCACGGCGAACATGATGGACAAACCGGGGTGTTCGAACGGGAAGCTGAAAGCACCGACATAAACCGCCAATTGTTTTTCATCCTTCACGGACATGTTCATCCGTGCGGAGTTTCCGCCGGTCAGCAACTGGTTCAGTAATTCCACGGCATAGAAGTCGGGAGTTCCGTTCGCAGGAATACGGTATCCCATCACCACTGCAGGAAGTTGGATCCGGTCGAAGATCGTATCCCGAACCTCGCCACCCAAAGGTGGTTCCACTATCGTGGGTTGAACAACTTCCGCGCCTTTTGGGATATCACCGAAATACTTGCCCACAAGCTCCTTCGCTTTGATCACATCCAGATCACCCGCTACCACCAACGCAGCGTTGTTGGGCACGTAGAACTTCTTGTAGAACGCCTTGTAATCCGCCTCCGTGGCGGCATTCAGGTCTTCCATGAAACCGATCGTGGGCCACGAGTACGGGTGCTCCTTGAACGCCCGCTTCAGCACTTCCATGGTCAATGTTCCATACGGTTGGTTCTCATAACGTTGACGGCGTTCCTCCTTCACCACTTCACGCTGCGTATCAACGCCTACTTGGTCAACTCTGGCGTGCAACATGCGTTCGCTCTCCAACCAAAGGCCCAATTCCAATTGATTGCTGGGCAACACCTCATAGTAATAGGTCCTATCGCCACTGGTATTCGCGTTGAGCACTCCGCCTGCGCGCTCTACCAATTTGCTGAACTCGCCACGTGCAATGTTCTCAGACCCTTCAAAGAGCAAGTGTTCGAAGAAGTGTGCAAACCCGCGCCGGGTGGGATCCTCGTTCTTGCTTCCGACGTGGTACATCACGCTAACGGCAACAATGGGTGTGGCATGGTCCTCGTGCAGGATCACATGCAGCCCATTGGGTAGGTCGAACTCGGTGAATGCGATCGCACGTTTCTGTGCGCTAGTGGGTGCTGCAAGCATGGCGGCGGCGAAAAGGGGGATCGTTCTGTTCATGCGCGGGATGGGTTTCCGGCTTGACCCCGCAGCCCGCATGTTGCGGAATTGCGGGAGCGGGCAAAAATAGGGTGTTACTCTTCGACCACGGTTCGGGGCGAACATGGGTTCACATCCAATGGCACTTTCAACCGTTCCTGCCTGCGAATGGAGCTGGTTAGGTGCGGATCACATTTCCGTTCATTCACGGTTCATCTCTTGGGTGTAGAACACGTTGACCCGTGCACCTGAGCAGCTCGCCGTAATTTCGTGCCCATGCAAGCTTTAGGATCATTGGATCACGCTATTCCACTTACGAGGTGGTATGCCCTGCGCTATGCGACAACTTTGATCGTGCCGTTCTGGGCCCTTTTGGCTTTCAGCTACCAAGGGTGGTGGACCTGGGCCGTGCCAGTGCATGCTTTCCTGATCACCCCGTTGTTGGAATTGTTCTGGCGCGGGAAGCACCGGAGCTTGAGCGAGGAACAGGAAAAAGCGGCACTGGCCGATCCGCTGTTCGACTGGCTTCTTTACCTGATCGTACTGGTGCAGTGGTCCCTTCTCCTTCTTTTCCTTTTCCGCCTTCAAAACTGGCAGGGTGGGACTTGGGAACTTGTTGGCACCGTGGCCACCATGGGCATCCTATGTGGCATTTACGGGATCAATGTGGCGCACGAGTTGGGACACCGAAGAAAGCGCTGGGAACGTGATCTGGCCCGCTCGCTGCTGCTCACTAGTTTGTACATGCATTTCATTATTGAACACAATCGTGGACATCACACCCGAGTAGCCACACCTGATGATCCGGCAAGTGCCAGGTATGGTGAAACGATCTACGCTTTCTGGATCCGCAGTTCAGTGTTCAGTTGGATCTCCGCCTGGAGGATAGAGGCTGCACGGTTGCGGAAAGCAGGCCAACGTCCTTTCGGGGCACATAATGAAATGTTGCATGCGATCGGTTGGCAAGCCGGTCTCTTGGTCCTGATCGGCATCGTATTCGGTACTCTCCCCTTGGTCGGGTTCATGGGCGCTGCCGTGATCGGCATGCTGCTCCTGGAAACCGTGAACTACATTGAACATTACGGCCTAAGGCGGAAGCTTTCCGGCAACGGGAATTATGGCCGCGTGCAACACGTGCATTCATGGAACAGTGATCACGTCCTCGGCCGGCTCATGCTCTTCGAACTGACCCGGCACAGCGATCACCATTGGAAACCAAGCAAGAAGTACCAGACCCTGAACAGTCTGGCCACCGGCCCCCAATTGCCTACCGGATATCCAGGTATGATGTTGTTGAGTTTGATCCCTCCTCTCTTCTTCCGCATTGTACACCCCCAGTTGAATGAATTGGCGGGAACTGAACCAGATCTGGACTTGGCCCATTCTTGAGCAGGTCATATGTCGGAGGCATGCCCTGAGGTCCTCAGAGGTCCGGTTGTGTTGGTGAACTGTACAGATCGATCAATTACACAATCGCTCGTCGAAGGAAAACTACATTTCGTCGAAACTTTGAACTCAAGTTCTGCGTAATATCGCACCGCAATACAAAGCTCCGCTGAAGACCACTGTCCAAGAGAAAGTAGTGACCGATCTGACGAAGGTCGTGGTCGAGGAACTCGTTCACCAGTTCGGTGCACGGTGTACCGAGCTGCTGACCATACGCTCAGAAAGACGGTGGCAATTGGCCAATGGCGATGTGGGCATGTTGGCCGGAACGGAACATGTGCGCCAGTCCGAATGGAAGGTGGACCCACCTACGGAGGACTTTCTGGAACGAAGAGTGGAGTTGATCGGTGGGGCGAATCGTTCGGAGTTGATCAATGGCCTCAACGCTGGTGCAAAAAGCTATATCGCCGATCTCTGGAACTTCACGGCCCAAGATACGTGGAGCATTTTACGAGCCCACAAAAGCCTAGTAGGTGCGGCGAATCGTTCGTTGGTATACCTGGATCCCTTGGAGGGTCGAGTTCGGATAAAACCAAACTCACCGACCCGCCTGATGGTTTCACCACGATCGCTCTACGTCTTCGAGCCTTCGTTCGCAGTGGATGGGGAACATGTACCTGCCGGATTGTTCGACGTGGCCATGTTCGTAGTGGCCTGTGGCAAAGAATTGGTCGAACGGCAAGGGGGTGTCCACCTTTACCTACGCGATGTCCAAGGCCATTTGGAAGCACGGCTCTGGGTCAGGATCCTAGAACATTTGGAAGAACGACTCGATCTAACGAGAGGGATGATCCGCGCCACGATCATGCTCGATACAGTGCCTGGAGCACTGGAAGCGGACGAGATCCTCTTCGAAATGATGCACCATGCCGGTGGCCTTGCCATTGATCCACAAGGTTATACGGCCGACCTCTTAGCACTTTTCAACAAGGCCGAAGCCCCACCAATGCCGGATCGCGAGACGATCGGCATGAACGCTCCTTTCCTTCGATCGCTCAGTTTGATGACCATTGGTATTTGCCATCGAAGAGGTTGCCACGCAATGGGCGCTACTTCGTTCGTTCTTCCTGCTCGAACTCAAGGCCAAGTGAAGACAGAATATCTTGAAATGCTGGCCGACAAGGAACGGGAGGCCGTGGATGGACATGATGGGACCTTGGTGGTCCATGAGGATATGGTGAATGCGTCGATGGTCGAATTCAACAAGAGCATGCCGCGTGCCCACCAAATGCACTACTTACGGGAGGATGTGATCAGCCCGAAAGATCTGACCGCCGGGCCAAATGGTCCAATTACCGTGGAAAGTGTGAAGAGCATTCTTCGCACGACGCTACGAAGCTTGATGGCCGAGAACGGCAGAGGATGGGTGATCCAAGGAGGCCGCGTACATGACCGTTCGTCCATACTGTTGGCCATGCGGATCCTATGGCAGTGGAACCATCACAAGCAAGGGGTGATAACGACGACAAAGATGCCGCTGAACATCGACTTGATCAAGTTCATGCTCCGTAAGGAAGCGGATAAGATGTTCGAAATGAGCGACCCCACGATCAAGCAACGGGTGGACAAGGCCATGGCCTACATCCTTGAGATCGTGGCCAACGATGCTGTGCCGATACTCTGAACAGGAGCAACCGTAAATTGCGCCATGGGCCAGTGGATCCCGATCTCCCAACAGCTACCTGAACATGGTTCGCGCGTGCTTTGCCACCTGCCGAACAATACTGTTTTCCTGCCCGGCAAGACAGGGGCCACGGAAGAACGGAACGTCGTTGTTCTACGTTTTGCAAAGGATTTCTTCCTGACCAATCCGAGCAGGACAGGCCACACGGGCCCACCCCACTTTTGGCTCGGTGAAGGAACCAGCAACAAGTTCTTTACTGATGTGACCCACTGGATGCCCTTGCCGGAGGTTCCCTCGGTCTGATCGATCCTCCAGAAAACAAAAAGGGTGAACAGGACCGATCCCATTCACCCTTTCAGGGATCGGATTTCGTTCTACTTAACGATCTCCAACAACTCCACGTCGAACACGAGTACGCTGTTGCCGGGGATCTTTCCACCGCCGCCGCTCGGGCCATAAGCCAGATCACTTGGAATGAACAGCTTCCACTTGCTACCTGTAGGCATCAATTGAAGCCCTTCCACCCAACCGGGTATGACTTGACCCACACCGAAAACGGCTGGCTCCCCACGCTCTACCGAGCTATCGAAAACGGTGCCATCGACCAAGGCACCTGTGTAATGCACTTTCACTTGGTCAGCGGCAGTCGGCTTCGGTCCGGTTCCCATGGTCATAACTTCATATTGTAGGCCACTCGGGGTAGTAACAACGCCTTGACGCTTCGCATTCTCCGCCAAGTAGGCTTCCCCAGCAGCACGGTTGCCATCGGCCTTTTGCATCTCCTCGGCTTGGCGCGCACCCTGCATCTTGGCCATGAAACCTTCCATCACCACGCGCAGCTTTTCCTCATCGATCTTCACCGTGCTATCCAAACCATCGCGCAACCCGACGGCCATGATATCCACGTTCAACGAATCCATCTTGGACCGCTTCAGGTTCGCCCCGATGTCCGCGCCAATGGCGTAGCTCACGGAATCCATGTTGGTCTTCATCTCGTTGTTCCGGCCTTTTTGGCCTTGTGAACAAGCACTAATTGCGGTCATCGCCAGAGCGGCGGAAAGAATGCGAACGGTCATGTGTGTTGGTTGGTTGAAATGCGCCAGAGCAATGTCGCTTTGGCAAACAGGGCGCGAAGGTAATTGCCTTCACTGATAATGGGTTATGGAATTTTCGCAAACGCTCCACACACTACCCGTCGAGCACCTTTTTGATCAGTTTGTGATACCTCGGAAAACGGTCCAAATTGCTGTGGTTCCCCTTGGGAAAGGTGAGCATTTCCCGGTGTACACTAGATGGGATCAAAGAGTACAACCGCAACGCGCTATCGAACGGGACCAGGTTGTCGCCTTTCCCATGGAGCACATAGACGGGACAGCGAACACCTTCCATGGCAATGTCGTTGCGGAACGGATAGCGCAACAACCATTTATAGGGCAGAATGGGCAGGTAATTCATGGCCACTTCGTACAAGTTCGCGAAGGGGGTTTCCAAGATCAGTGCTTTGGTGGCGTGTTGTGCCGCGACCGGTGTCGCCAAGCCACTCCCTAAGGACCGGCCATAGAGTACGATCTCCGACCCCGTCCATTGCTCTGCCAAGTGTAAGTACCAGGCCTCGGCATCCGCATGCAAAGCGGCCTCGCTCAGCACTCCCCTGCTCTTGCCGTAGCCTCGTGGGTCAGGCATCAGCACATCATAGCCCATTCGCACGAATCGATGCGCATAATTGCCCCAGCGCCGCAAACTGCCCGCGTTGCCGTGGTAATAAAGCACCGCTCCCCGTGGATCATGTGCTTTGAAATAAAGCGCGTGCAGCTCAGCTCCATCCGGTGTGGAAAGGAATCGTTCCTCATAAGGGCTTCGGAATTTATACACATGGTCCTTCGCCGTGCGGAACCGGATGAAGATGAACTTTTCCTGGAAGAGGGCATAGAATACACAGAGACCTATGTATCCGATCACCACCAAGACCAAGAAGCCATATGCCCACTCCATGCTGTGCCAAAGTTACCTGTGATGGAGACGGAGAGGAAGTGAGGAAGTGAGGAAGTGCACTTCGTTCCATAGCCCATTCTGCTTTTCTGCGGAAGCGCTCAGTGGCCGAAAAAGAGAGAAAATGAGAACGTGCGACCCTACCGAGGAGGGTGATCGCGCAAGAACACGAACTCATCGGAACTACTGTCGGCCTTGGAATACCGATAGCCATCACCATCGTACGCCTTCAGCTTTTCGGGATCCAATATCCGGTTTTGCATGATGTACCGAGCCATACTGCCGCGCTGTTGCTTCGCATAGACCATTACCACCTTGTAGCCACCAGCGGTCCGATCCTTGAATACCGGGGTTATGATCCGCGCACCAAGAATGGTTGAACGCACGGCCTTGAAATACTCGGTGCTGGCCAGATTTACGATCACTTTCGGTTCCGAGGCCAGGTCGGCTCTTAAAGCCATGGAGATACGATCACCCCAATACGCGTAAAGGTTCTTCTTCCTCGCAACAGGTAATGATGTTCCCATTTCCAACCGATAGGGTTGAATAAGGTCCAAGGGGCGCAACACGCCATACAATCCGGAAAGGATGCGCAAGTGGTGCTGAGCGAATTGCAGGTCGGCGGGCTCCAAGCTGCGCGCATCCAACCCGCGATATGCCTCGCCATTGAACAGAAACACCGCTGGTGTCGAATTCCTCACAGTGAATGGCGTGCTCCATTCCTGAAAACGCGCGTGGTTCAATTCGGCCAATTTCGGACTTATGTCCATGAGGCTCGCCAAGCGCTTCGGGCTACACGCGCGCAGCTTCTTGATCAGTGGCTCGCTGTGTTCCAGCAATTGCGGCTGCGTGGGTTTCGCCACCTTCGGGAAGGGTCCTTCAGCGAGGTCCTTTGCTGGAGATAACAAGGTCAACATGGCTCCGTTCACTTCATACCTCGTTTCGACTGGATCGTCTCGTACGCCTCTTGCACCTTCTTGAATTTCTCCCCTGCCGCCTTCTGCACATCTTCTCCCAATTGGGCCACTTTGTCCGGATGGAATTTCATGGCCATGCGGCGGTAGGCTTTCTTCACCTCATCATCTGTGACGGTTTCCTCGATCTCCAAGATCTTGTAAGCACTCACGGCATCGGCCTTGCGGAACATGGCGCTGAGCGACCCGAGGTCCTTTTCACTGATCCCCAGATCACGCGCCATGCGATGGAGCAAGTCGTATTCCGCCCTGTCGATCTGGCCATCAGCTTGGGCCAATCCGATCAAATAGTGCATCAACTGCAACCGCACGGGATGCGCCATGTTCATGCGGATCTGCATGCACACTTCATGGGTCGGGATCTCGCGCTTGAGCACATCACGCAGCACCACAAGCAATTGCTGCGCTTGATCCGTGCCGAACTGCCGAACGAAGAACTTTCGGACGTGGTCCAATTCGCTTTGCTTCACACTGCCGTCCGCTTTCATTATGGCAGCAATAAGCACGACCAAGGCCATGTTGAGATCTCCTCCTGTGGTACGGTGCGTTCTACCGCCTTGCAATCGTGGTTGCTCCACCGGAGGACCTTGCACGTGGTCCAACATGGCACCGATCGCAAAGCCCACAAGTCCACCGATGGGTCCACCCATGGCCCAACCCAAACCACTACCGATCCATTTCGAATAACTCATTCAACCAAATTGGTTTGTTGGCCTGTGCTACGTGGCGACACGATCCTGATGTATGGCGATCTGATGATCACCATGAGCCTCCTGCTCCACCACCTCCGAAGCCACCCCCACCGAATCCGCCGAAGCCTCCTCCTCCGGAAAATCCTCCACCACCGCCACCCCAGCTTCCTCCGCCGGTGTAGCGACCACTGTGCTTGCGATCCATCTGGCTGAGCAAGAACATGGCGGTCCAGAAATCCACGTTGTTCGTCTTGGAATAACTAGAGACCCGATTGCGCCAAGCAAAAGCAAAGGCCGCGATAACCACCAGGATGAAAACGAGGAACGGCCACGGTGGGCCTTGGTCGCCTTTGCCATAGCTCTTCTCGTTGAATTCACCCTTGGCCATGGCCATGAGAACATCGGTGGCTGATGCTACGCCCCGATAGTAGTTCCCTGCCTTGAAATTCGGGATCACCTCGTTCTCCACGATCCTTTTTCCCATCAGGTCCGGAATGGCGCCTTCCAATCCATAGCCGGTTGCGATGTAAACTTTTCGCTGGCCGGGTGTACCGTTCGGTTTGATGAGCAACACGATGCCGTTATCGAAACCCTTTTTGCCGATCCCCCATTTCTCGCCGATGTCGAAGGCGAGATCACTCTCGGGCAATCCGCACAACGTGTCCACCACGATCACCAATATCTGGTTGCTTGTTTCGCGTGCGAAGGAAACCAGTTTCGCATTCAACTGGGCAACTTCACTCTCTGAAAGGAAAGGAGTGTACTGCCAAACAAGTTGATCCTGCTGGGACCGATCAGGAGGTGTAAGCCCACAGTCGAAGGTCTGGGACCGCACGCTGCCCGCAACAAGAACGGTGAGAAGAAAGATCAAGCGCCTCATCGCTTCCCGATGCTAATAGTGTTGGGAAGTTCATTGGAGTCGTCGGACTTCGTCGGAAAGTGGCGCACAAGCTTCTCGCCTATGGTATGCACCGCTTCACAAAGTCCATCCGCCCGACGGCCAGCCGCCAAGTGGATCTTGAGCATGCCCACAACATCGACCCAGAAACCGTCGCCAACAACGGCATTGATCCCTGTGTCACCGATAACAGCCACTTTGCGATCCACAACGGAGAGATAGATCAACACGCCGTTGCGATCGCGCGTTCGGTGCATGTCCAGCTCTTGGAAGATGAAGGCCGCGTGGTCCATCACATCATCCTCGATATGGTCTTCCAAATGGAGCCGCAACTCACCAGAAGTGCGCAATTCCGCCGCCGTAATGGCCGCTTCCACCCGCTTCTTTTCGGATGCTGTCAAGAAATCGTCAGCAGCAAGGAAGTCCACTAGAACTTGATATCAGGTGCGTTCTCGGTGCCTTCAGCCGCTTCGAAATAGCCCTTCTCCTGAAAGCCGAAGAAACCGGCCATCATGTTACCGGGGAAGCGCTTGATCCGCGTGTTGTAATCGCGTGCCACATCATTGAATTTGCGACGCTCTACACCGATCCGATTCTCCATGCCTTCATACTGGACCTGGAAATCCTGAAACCCCTTTACTGCTTTCAATTCAGGATACCGCTCCACCGTGACCATGAGCCGCGAAAGTGCGCCAGTGAACTGGTCCTGTGCTTGTTGGAATTGGGCCATTTTCTCCGGAGTAAGGTCGTTCGCGTTGATGTTCACACTTGTGGCCTTTGCACGCGCTTCGATCACTTCCGTCAAGGTTTCCTTTTCAAACTCTGCAGCTCCTTTCACGATCTCCACCAAGTTCTTCGTCTTGTCCGCACGGAGCTGGTAGGCGTTCTCCACGTTGCTCCATTGCTTCCCAACATCTTCGTTAAGGCCAACAGTGCCGTTATAGAAATTCATGGCGTACATGCCAATAATGAGGACAACGCCGAGCAACACTAGGGGGACGAGGTATTTCTTCATGGTGGTTGTTGATGGATGTGGCGAAGGTAAGTTCGCTAAGTTCACCCAGCCCTTTCAAGCGACGTGCCATGCCCTAACAAGTGCCAAGCTGGCAGGAACGGCACAACATTCGCACCTTCGCGCCATGCCTTTCGTGGATGGGAGAAGTAATTTGAACAGCGCCACCCAATTGCTCTTGGCTGCCGTTTCCGGTGTTCCGGAACACCTGTTGGAAGACTCCAAAGTGCTGCCACAGAAAGGCAACCTGTTGCGCTTCCCATGGTACGGAAAAAGCGGTGGTGGTGGCGCTTTCGTAATGGGCCGCTGTGTTTACATGAGTGGCCATTTCTTCGATCGGAACAACTCCGGAATTGGCCTGAAGGACGACCTATCGACCTTGCTCCTGATCGCACACGAAGTAGGCCACCTTCCCCATTCTGCCCGGTTCCGGAACAACCGCTTGGGTCAGGTACGGTTCATTTCCTGGGCTGCTGGGATCTACGTGCTTTCCTTCCTCCAGAATGGAGGGCATTGGCACCGAAAGGCATGGATCGAACAGGAAGCGGATCGCGGCCGATGGGTGCTTGGCAAGCTGATCACACCATTACGCGCAACTATAGAAAGCGATCTTCTGGTTCCCCTTCGGACGAATGATGTGGATGCCGTGAATGTTTGGTTGATCGATCGTAAGGCAATGATCGCCGAACTACATGCAGCGTATCCGGGATGGGAATGACTAGAGCGCATCTCAAAATAATCCTTCGGGCTGCGAATGTGTCTTTCAGGCACCTGCTTCGTTGCAAAAGTCTCACATAGCCACAGCTATGCTCGACTTTGGCGCCTCGCATGGACACGAAATCCAACATTCTCGCTTCCAAAAACTATTTTGAGATGCGCTCTACTCCGTAACGACCAGTTTGGTAGACCATTCTGGAAGGCCGACCATTCTCACGGTATAAGTGCCTGCGGCCATTCCTGTCAGGTCGAGCCGTTGAACCGCTCCCCTGCCGATGCCTGGAACATGGAGAACTTCGCGACCTGACGCATCCAGCACATGGATCGCGCCACCAACATTCTGTGGCAGACGTACCATGGTATGATCGTACGCAGGGTTTGGAAAAACTTCCGGGGTTTCGATCACACTTTCAACTCCAACCCCAGTAGTAATATCCTCCAAAGAGTAATGGAAACGGGTGGTGGTGACCACTCCACCAACAGTGGTCACTTGAAGAACGGGAAGGTCCATTCCTTGTGCGATCCACTTGTACTCCACGGTCTCCGGCTCAGGCAATCGGAATCCGATCCCGAATTGCTCCACGAAAATGGTGTCAGTACGCGCGAGCACAGATCGCACACGCAGCACTTCGAACGTATCAGCCGGTAAGTACAGTGTACCCCATCCGTCCACGTAATTGTGTCGCATTTGGTCCTGCCCGAAGTAGGCCAAGGTGGGTATGGAAACATTGAACGCGCTTGCCGAGGAATCCTCATCCCCATAGTTCATCGGGAACTGATGGATCACGTCCACCGGTTGTCTGCGAACGCTGGTGGGCAAGCCATTCACATTGGCACCGAAGCCCACGTTCCGGAAGCCGTCCGCATCCGCTCTGAAATAGTCATACACATCTGAAAGGCTCACCTGCTGGAATCCGATGTTGATCCCCTTAACCGCATAATCCGCCACATATGCTGGGTAGAGTATGCCATTATTGAAGAAGAACTGGTACAGGAAGGGGGTGGACCCGACTGTCACGGCGGTATCGGCCACCTCCGCTTGTGGCAACATATCGCCGAAGTCCCATACGTGATCCGGTCCGGTCTGGTCAAAAGCGATGCCGGAGCCATCTCCGGTGCGCAACCTGATCGTGTCACCAGAACTGGGCATGTCGTCCTCGCCGATGGTGATCTGGGCGCTTGCAACGCTGGACAAAAGCAGGGCTGTTAGGAGTAAGGTGTTTCGCATGCGGTTCTGTTAAGGTCCGTAAATGTATCTGTTTGCCTGTCCCTATTGGCATGGCTGTTGTTAAGGGGAGGTACCTTTGCACCCATGCGCGCCACCATTCTTCTATTCCTTTTCGCCGTTTTAGCAAGCCATTCCATTGTCCAAGCACAGGAAAGCAAACCGAACCTTGTCCAGTTCAGCGGTGTTGTGGTAACCGACAGTTTGATGCCGGTGCCCTTCACCAACATCCTCGTACGGAACACTTACCGGGGTACCATGAGCGATGTCTATGGATACTTCAGTTTCGTTGCACAGGAGGGCGATACGATCCTGTTCAGTGCGGTGGGCTTTACCCGTTCGCAATTCGTGATCCCAGACAGCTTGGGCGAACAGAAGTATTCCATGATCCATGTGATGAACCGCGACACGATCCAGTTGCGTGAGATCTCCGTGTACCCTTGGCCTTCCCGGGAACAGTTCCGCGAGGCGTTCCTCAATCTTCGCTTACCGGACGATGATTACCAATTAGCGATGAAGAACCTTTCCCCTGCGGAAATGATCCAACGCATGGAGAACCTCCCACCCGATGCCTACCAGAGCTTCCGGTATGCCATGTCGCTTGATCAAACCAAGTTGTACTACGCCGGTGGCACACCCAACATCAACCTGTTCAATCCGATCGCTTGGGCGCAATTCCTACAAGCCTGGCAGAATGGGGCTTACAAGAAGAAGTAGGGGTTGTTGTTTGAGGGTTGCTGCATTGCTGTGCTTGTTAATATGAAAGCAATAATTACAACTGGTATTTTGATATCTTCAATTCCAATGTTTGGACAAATTAGTCCAATGCAGGAATTGAGTGAAGCATTCTTTTCATTGTCCATTGAAGCTGATATAGAAACAGTTATCGAAGCTGCCAAACAAATTGAAAGACTTGATGAAATTGAGTACTCATTCAAACCTATACAACCATATTATCAAGCCACGTTTCTGACTAACAACTATTTCAACATTCATCCCGTATCAGGAAGGATTGAAATATTCACAATTGATGATGTAGTTGCAGGCAAAGACATTGATAGCCTAGAGATAATCTCTCTATCGTTGTATTTTGGAAATGAATTAACGAAAGAGATTAGATCAGAATACAAAAGCTTGGTAAATATATTTCAACGCAAATCCGAAAGGATTGAGAAATACGAATTAAATGCAGACCCTGGTAAAATTGGCTATGGCCAATACTTTTATCAAAATGACAAAGACGTCCTTCCTTTTATGGGGATTGAAATTGGTCTAGGAGGCTGCATTTCTGATAGAACGTCAATAAGAATCTGCTACTATAAAAACCTAAGCACAACATAACCTATTCCAACTGCCCCGAGTGACTTTGTGCAAAACCTGCTCGTTATCGTGCAGGGACAAATAGATTACATTATCTATCCACTGACAACTATCAACCTTCAAATCTTTCAACGACCTACCCAATGTCCTCCTTCAAGATCGTAGCGCAAACGTTGCATGGGTTGGAAGATGTCCTACGGGAGGAGCTTTTGAAACTGGGTGCCCGGGACTTGGAACGCCATAATCGCGCAGTGAGCTTTACCGGTGACCTAGGCTTCGTGTACAAGGCCAATCTCTGCCTCCGCACTGCCCTACGGATCCTGATCCCGATCCAAACTTTTGAGGCACGTAGCCCGGAGGAAATTTATATGACCCTGCGCGAAGTGGATTGGGAAACCTTCTTGGACTTGAACGACACCTTCATGTTCC
>Ga0209063_1000503_pt1 | contig 26276 bp, 23 predicted proteins | sample KloWWTmeKNB19Kit_FD_187177 | JGI IMG/M metagenome (GOLD analysis project Ga0209063, IMG submission 187177) | Active sludge microbial communities from Klosterneuburg, Austria, studying microevolution and ecology of nitrifiers - Klosterneuburg... | ecosystem: Engineered > WWTP > Aerobic digester >... | reverse complement strand
CACGAACCCCCTTTTTATCCTTTGCCACTGTCTCAATCCGTTCTTTGCACATTTCACAGGCTCCGTCCACATTTATAACTACGACTGTGTCTGTTGAATTTCCAGCAGATTCCTGTGCATAGATATCAGTGCCTGCCAGCTGTAGTATTACAAAGGCAGCAAAAAATATATCTCTTATTAAGATCTTCATAATTATCATTTTAAAGCGAAGAACCCACTACCTCTTTTTCAAAGCATTCAGAAAGGTTCTTTCAATACTAAGGAGCCAACTGTTAGCAGCCATTCGCTGCATATCGCTACCCAACTGAAAGCGGTAGCCCATATTCAGTTTTGTATTACTGTTAAAGATCAGCTGTATTGCCGGCGCCATGTCGACATAGTAAGAAGGGTTTTCAAACGTCTGTTGTCCGAGTATTTCCAGGTAAAGATTAAGATTGGTTTGCTTATAGTCAGTATACTCCCTGGGCAATAGCAGGTATCCGCCTGATAAGGAAAAATTAACTGACTGGTAGTTTCTTTCGGGTATATAAAGCACTTTATCATTTCTTGACTTATCAAGCACCTGCGTATGACTTACTGTTCCAGATAAAGCAAACTTGTTCCATAACTGTGTTGTTATAATACCCAATTCCACCCCGCTCTTATCGCCCATCATGGAAATCTCATCATAATGAAAAGGCGCATTTGTCCTGGAAGCTTCTGCGTAAACAGCCATACGAAAATGTTTATGCAACTCATCTTTTGACAGAAACCTGTATTTGGTATAAAAACTAAAAGATTCAAACCTTGAATTATCCGTATGCATATTTGCAATGGATGCTCCTGCCCTGATCATTAACTTCTTACTTACACCAAACATTATTTGTGGCATGAACCTGCCGGCAAACCTTTCATAAATCCTATCACTGGTAACAAAATGCTCTTTGAGCTTTATACTCATGGAATGTGCAGGTACATTGGAGGCAGGCTCACTAAACACATATAGCTCCTGACCGCTTAATCGAAGCGCAAATAATAATAAAAAAGAAAAAAGAAACCGAAGCATGATTTTGTTTTGATCAGTTACCTAAAATTTCCTTTAGTGCCTTCTCCAGTTCTTTGCCCTCCAGGTCCATAGCGATCAGTTCACCATTCCTGTTAATGAGGTAAGATGTTGGAATTGCATTTATCCTCCACTGCAAAACAGTCGGAGATTGCCAGCCGCCCGGGTCATTTACCTGTAGCCAGTTTATTTTATCCTGTTTGATGGCTTTTTTCCAGTCAGCCTTGTCCTCGTCAAGCGATACCCCAAGTATTTCGAAGCCCTTATCTTTAAATTTAGGATACAGCTTAACAAGTCCCTTATTAGAAGCACGGCATGGCTTGCACCAGGATGCCCAGAAATCAAGCAGCACCACTTTCCCTTTCAAAGAAGATAGCAGGATTGTGTCTCCGGTGGTGGAAGGTAAAGCCACTTCAGGTGCTTTATATCCCGATTTAACCTGCGCTATCGCATCTACCGAAAAAAAAAGAGAAAAAAGAATAATGAAATATTGCCGGAATATTTTCATAGAAATAAAGTTTGAAAAATTTCTCTCCTCCCAAAAGGAAGGAGAGAAACTATACATTTATAATCAGATTGTAACATGGTAAACTCTTTCACCTGCTGTTACACCATCTTTTACATGTGTTCCATCTGCTTTACCTGTTTGTAAGCAGGGAGCCTTTACAGAAGAACTTAATTTCTTAAACTCTTTTGCGGTCAGGTATGATTTATCCAGCACTTTGAGGGTAATTTCCCCATTCAAAATCCGGGAGCTTACATTCAGGAAATGAAAATTATAATTTCCAATCTTTGCATATTTATCAGGATCAATTTTCATTTCAGTAAAAACACCTGTTACCTGGAAGCCTCCCACAAAGAAGCCTGCATCTTCCACTGCATCTTTCAAGGCATCCATATTTACATCAGCACCCTGTTTAAATTCAATATTGAATGCAGAATTCTTAATATCTGACTTTACAGATTCTACAAAAGATATCTTTTCCAGGGCCTTATTTATCGCATTACTGCACATGGCACAGGTTAACCCCGTGGCCTGCAGCCTGGCTTTTGAAAACTGGGCATAGGATTGCAGTGCGAAAAAGGCCATTGCGATTATCAACAACACTTTTTTCATATCTACTATTTAACCGTCTTATATGTTATGATTTCTTGCAGCAATCTTTCCCATCGTGACCAGGCATGCTGCATTTTCCATCCTTGCAACAATCCATTTTGGCATCATCTTTCTTACAACAATCTTTACCGTCATGACCGGGCATACTGCATTTTCCGTCTTTGCAGCAATCCATTTTTTCACCAGTTTGTCCTTCATGCACATGTTTGGTGCACTTGCCATCCTTAGCACAATCCATTTTTTTACCATCAGTCATGTCAGCACATTTCCCGTCTTTCATATCGCATTTACCAGAGCAGGAATGATTTTCGGAAGCCGCTGCAGTTTCTCTTTCATATTTGCAACAACCATGCAGCTTATTATATGCTTCAGCCGTTGCCTTAAATCCTGCGTTGTCATAACCTACCTCGGCTACTTTTTGCTGGATTTTTGCTGCGTTAGTCGTGCTGCTTTTATAGGTAACAGTGAGTTGTTTTGCATCCACATCCCAGGAGGCAGCACTGGCCCCTGCATCTTTTGCAGCTTTTTCGATCTTGGTTTTGCACATTCCGCAATTACCAGACACATTGAAGGTTTCAGTTTTTGTTTGTGCAAAAGAGAGAGAAGAAATGGCCATTAATAAGGCAACAATTGAAAAAATTCTTAATGTTTTCATGATTATTTATTTAATATCTCAGAATTATGTTTAAAAAAATACAAATAATGAATAAGTCAATAGTTTATTGACTATCTAAAAGAAAAGATCAGCTGAATATCAAATTCTGAAAACATTAATCTGCAGGTAGGTGTCTTGTGCAGATAACAGAGGGGGTGAGTGGTTATAAAAATGGCACTCCTCCATTATATTGTAAAATGATGCCGCAATAAATTCCGAAGGAGTAATGGCAAGTTCTTTAAGAGAAGGGATACTATAATCTGCTGCCGCAGTTTTATTCTGATCCTGTTCAAGTTTTATAACTTTCACCTCATCATGACAGCAACCATCAGATTCATGTACTACCATCCCGCATTGGCCACATTTATCACTTTTGTCTCCAAAAAAATGAACCGAAGCCAGTTTGTCCATGCAGTAATGAAAATTCACTACTACTCCGCAGGTAACTACAAAATAGCATAGAACTGATATGGAGGCAATTACCTTCTTCATTACTCCTACAAAGATAACAGCAATATTGGATAACCGAAACTGTTTGTTTCCAGGCGTATAGTTTTGAGAATCAATTAACAAACTTCCAGAAAATTCCTATCCTGAACTGAAGGCCTGGCATTGCATAATCAGGGGCTACCAGGTTATTACGGGTAAAACTGAATCCCTCTAAATTTTGACCAGTATTAAGGTTCTCGAAACGAATAAATGCAGTAAAAGGGCGGATACGGAAATGCACATACCCTGAAATATCGGGCAAAGGGTTACGGATAGTGATACTATCCTGGTAGAAAAACTGTCCTAAGGCGGGAGAATAGTTATCGGCTTTATAAGCTGCCCGGTAACGTAATTCCACACCCATTGCAATATCAAGGTTCTTAAACCCAAGATTACCCTCATATGCAATTCTGTTGCGGGTATAAATAGCCGGTACATTTACCGGGGCATCGCCTACCACCTGCTGGAAATAAATATCAGTATGCCAGTTCCATCGTTTACCGAACTTAATCGTTTTTTCAAGGCCCAACCTGAATACATTGAACAAAACACTTTCCTGCTGTGCTTCATAATAATTAGTGAAATAAGTATAATTAGTGGCCAGGTAATAATGCCCCGTCAACCTGAGCTTGAAGGATGGCAGAAAATAAGATGCAAAGAGATGAGTACTGTTTTCTTTCTTAAAATCTTTTACTGTTTTAAGCAAATAGAAACTACTGCGGCTATCGAAAATAAAAGATGGAGTACGGCTGATATTCTCAAACCCTAATTGCAGGTAGCCCAGCTTTTTCCCCAGCATCCTTTGCAAACTGATATGTGCCTGGTAATCCCCTGCATTAAACCCGGTAAAATATAATTTCCCGTTTGCTTCAATATCCCATTGTTGGTTGCGTGTCTTATTGCGGTACTCCGCATGACCGGCGGTGTTCAGGAAATTTTCTTTCCCCGATGCCAGCTCCCCGCTTATATTCTGCAGCAGCACTCCCAGCTTGATGAATTGTTGCAGGTTCTTTGCATCAGGAAACTGGTAGATTGAAAAATCATTGGTCAGCACCTGCCACCTTTCCCGGAATAGTAAAGTGTCTTTCGGATAACGAAGACTTGTATCATAATAAGTTTTGTAATAAACCGAATCCGCAACATTATCCTGGTATATATATTTGTTTTGATCCAGTTGCAGGGTATGTTCAAACCTTACCCTCGGGAAAAATAATGGCAGAACTGTTGAATCCGTAACAATGGAATCTTTCTTGCCAAAATCATATTGCTGCCGGAGCAATAACGTAAACTCACTGTATTTATTCCCGGTGTTTATCTTATTGGAAAAGAAATTAGAAGAAAACTGGCTTACACCACCAATCCTGGTATTTATATTAAACCGTTCTTTATATATCGGATCATTCAATATATCTGACGTATCAATTATACCTCCGTTCTCAGCCGATTGCAGTTTGTTGCCAAGCAATACAAAATAATTATGGTACCGGAGATTCTTAGACTGGTACTTTGAACTCAGTAAATAGTTATTATGATTGGTTTTTTGATTTTGGAAAAATCCCGGAGAGTTGATCAGCCGGTATTGAAAAAGAAAATTCCAGTTGGGTTTAATATTCTGTGTATGCAGCAAACTAATCATTTGCTCCACCCGGCTGCCAAGCATATAATTAAGTTCAGAGTAAGGTCTTGTTGTATTAAAAAACCTGACATCACTCATTTTCCATTTATACACATCAAAGGCATGAAACCCGGGATCAAATCCAGCATTAAAATTGGGAGAAAATAACAATGACCTTGCGGCATTACCGGTATTACCCAGATTAATATAAGTGGCAGGCAGCGGAAAGCGGCGGGTGAAATCTGTGACGGTCGAATCCAGCTTATAGCTCTTGGTTGAATCAAGATACCTGAAACTGATCGTAATGGAATCTTCCATTTTATTTCTTCGCTGCAAACTGTCAGTGCTGCCACTACCAGAACGCATACTTCCACCAACCTGCTTAATCCTGTTTCCCATTTGCTGAATCATTGGATCCTGTGCAGAAGACAGAACAGGAGTAATCAGCATTATATAAAAAAACAGGTATGTAAATTTCTTTGCCAGTGCTGAAATTAATTAATGATTGAACGGGTATAAAAAAACCTTTGCAAATTAGCGCAGCAAAGGCATAAATCAGTGTCGAAACTGTTAATTAAATAGTTAACAACTCATTTTAAAAACCAGTCCTGCAAACGTACAAAAATTTAAGGGTAATAATCATAGCGGTAGAAATCACAAAATTCCTCATCGCATAAAAGCTTTTGCAATACCGGATCTTTCAGCACAACAGTATAATCCATCCATTTCCCTTCCACCTTCAATTGCCGGTACACTAATCGTATCCCCTGGCTGTAATCCACCCACCAATTGATATGCCCGGTATATAAAGGCTGAATAGGTTTCCCGTTCAGCATATGCCAACCGTAAATAGCAACCCGATCCGGCCTTTTGTCCCTGGAAATCCTGCCACTGATAACCACATCTTTTTTTATACCTGCTATCAATCCCTCTCTTCCTTTTCGCTGTCCCTCTATTACCAGGTGGTGATGCCACATGGTTGGGGTACTGTCACGAAAGGCATACATGGGAACCGGTTCTAATTTTACTTTTGCAGCTTTGTAAATATCATCTGCCATTTTCCGGGTTGGCAAAAAACAATTGAAACTGTCGGCAATTTTTTGTGCAGCCAAAGGGGTAATATTAATTCTGGCCCAATCATTATCTGTTCCGATACATAAATAGTCAGGAGATACAAAATACACGGCCCTGATAGTCTTTCCACTTACTGAATCTCTTATTGAAACATGAACAGGTGCAAATTTTTTTAAAAAAGAGGGCAGGTTCCCGGCAAACACTTCTTTTAAAACAAAGGAATCCCTGCTTTCCCATTTCATAGCAGAAGCCTGCTTGTAAAAATCAGTGCCGGTTAAATTTGATTTACGGGTTGGCGCCTGTAATTGTTTAGTATGATTACAGGCCGTCAACATCCAAAGTATCAAAAAAATTAAGGTAACCCGGTACATAGCTCAAGATAAAAAAAGCTGTCTTATAAAAGACAGCTTTTCAACCTTTCGTCTGTAAAATTATTTCCTTATAAATTTCTGAAAAATTACCTGTTCCGGGGAATGCAAGCTCAATATATATGGTCCTGCAGGCAGGTTACTGACTGGTAACTGGTAATTTAATTGCCCGGCCGGCAGCAGCTTTGTAAATATTTTTCTTCCCGACATATCAGCTATCCAAACAGTGTAATCTGCCCTGGTTGGCTGATAGAAAGCAACATATAGCTGGTCTGTAGCGGGATTGGGATACAAGCTGATCCTATTGATACCGGTAATAGACAGCCTGATCACTTTGCTATATCTTGAACTGCCATCAAGGTTGACCATTTTAAGTCGATATAAAACTTCGCCCTTTAATAAAGAAACATTGTCCGTATAAGAATAAGCAGAAAAATTTTGCCTGTATTCCACCTCACCTATTTCTTCATATGACAATCCTCCGTTCACACTTCTCTCTACCACAAACTGTCCAAAGTTTTCTGCATTGGCAATAGTCCAATTAAGTTCTACAAAACTACCCTGTGACTTTCCGGTAAAAGAAATAATATTAACAGGCAATGCATAACATAGACCAGACCAAACCATTTCTACATACTCCGGGTGATCCACAAATGGATTCCGGTTCCCCTGGAATGAATAACCTGCATTATTCCTGTCAATTTCTTTCTGACTTACCGGGTCACTGTTGTGCCAGCTTATCATTAATTGCAAATAAGATGGTTCTACTGAAGGCCATAATGTGCCATCCATCGCCACATCTCCGCTCACATCCAATGATTCCCATCCCGGCATGCTGTTTTGATAACAGGTTACCATATATAAGAATGCACGGGCCACATCACCCTTGTATTCATTAATAGGCTCAAAGACTGTTCCTGTTACTCCGGTCCAGTTACTGCTACCAAGTTTACTGCCATTGAAAGAAGTATATGTAGCTGTTCCAACACTGCCATAGGGATAATTAGAACGTTGACCATTCACATGCCCGTCTGTAGGAAAAATATGGTGATAATCAGTACCAGGACCTGCACTGGTACCTCCAACAAACCAACTTTGCGGAAAAGAATGCTCCCGGTTATAGCAATCTCCTTCCCCGCTATAACCACCGCATTGATCGGAGACAGGTGTAAACTCATACGGATCAGGACCTGCCGGATCATCCGAATAAATATCCCAGATCACATTTCCACTGGCCAGTTCACTGGGTTGTACATCTGCAGTCTGGTATATGGTCCACAAGTCACCGTATGATTGATGCGTAAGTCCTGTATTGATAATATTCCGGAGTTCAGTCTTCAATGGTGCACAACTAAGGCCTGAAGCTGTATTATAATAATTAGCCGGTATATTGTTATTAAGTAATGTGGTAAAAGGCTGCACAGGATTGCCTGTCACCAGGTAATCAGGTGATGAACCGCATGAATTATAAGTATAGATTGTTACATAATAATTAGTCCCTGGCAACAACCCTGTAACATAAGCTGCAGTGCCTGTTCCATTATATATAACCTGTTCTCCCCCACTATACAAAGTATTCGTACTGTATGTTACTCCATCCAAAGGAGCAGTGAAACTGTTAGATGTATTTATTTTTACCAGTGCGTTAGTTCCACTTCCTCCACTCCAGTTTAAAGAAGCAGAGGTCAGCGAAGCATTGGTGGAGATAGTACTTACCTGAATTGCCGGCTGCCCGCAGGCAGTGATTACATTGGCGGTGGCAGGGCTCACAGCATTATAACAGGACCCTGTATTATCAAAACTGAAAACAGCTACATGATATATAATACTTGTTGAAAGGCCTGTTACAGTAACAGTATTACCTGTGCCATTGTAAACAACATATTCGCCGCTGGCAATGATTTGTCCGGCTCCATATACGGCATTGGCTGTATATGCTATACCATTTGAAGGGGTGCCATTTATAGCGCTGCCGGCTTTTATCACTACTAATGAGTTGGAGCCGCTGCCTGCTGTCCAGTTTATATCAAAAGAACTGCTTGTCACTGATGAAAAGGAGACTGCTGATGCCTGTGTGGCAGGTGGAGTACACCCTGAACCAATGGAAAAATCAAGAGAAATGTCATCAAAACCTGTAGTAGCACGACTCCCGGATAAGGTGGTGGCAGATATAGTTACAATCCTGATCCATACATTCTGGTTGATATTGTCAAGGGCAGTACCGAAATCAACCGTCACCGTGTTATTCGAAAATGTGCCTCCACCCGTTGTAATAGAAGCCGGAGAAGTAGCAATAGTATTAAAGCTTGATGGTGAAGCACCAAATCCATAATCAACCCGCCAGGTTGTTATCCTTGCAGATGTTGCATCAAGTGACTGTAACTTAAAACTCATTGAAAAATCAGAAAACCCGGTTGTATTGGCTAATTGCATTTCCAATGCGGCACCCGGATCACCTAAGGAGCTGCTTTGCCTGATGCCAACAACACGGTCAGTGCTTGCAGCTTGCGTTGCTGCATTGGATGAACTGATAAGGCCATCTGCAGAAGCAACATTTTTCCACCCGGAAAATGTACTGTTCCAGGGTGAATTAGCATCAATGGCTGAATTAAAAGTTGCAGCAGTCCCCAGCGTGGCAGCAGTTGCCGATGAAGACACTCTAAAACCTGAAGGCAAACCCGACCCAACTCCGTCAAAATTCTGTGAGTAATTTGTCCCGCTTAAAGTGATCTGTGCATCAACTGAAAAAACAATTAAAACAAGATAGAAAAATGAAATTACCTGCTTCATCAACATTGTATATTATCAATAATTATAAAAGGGAGCAAATCTAAGCGTTTAAGTAACTGAAAAAGCTGATATATTTCTTCCGTTGCAGGCTGTCAATATCTGGTTGATAAAATGAGCCTGCTGCTCATCCCGGTAAAAAACCAGCCACGATTTTCCCAAAAACAGCCCTTTACCCCTTTTTGCTTGACTCTGAATAAGTATCTTCGCGGCAAATTTTTCCATTATGAATCTCCACGAATACCAGGCCAAGGAATTATTAAAAAAATACAATGTTCCTGTGCAGGATGGATTTGCCTGCAGCACCGTACATGAAGCGGAAGAAGCTTACCGCCAGATCAAAACTCAAACAGGCAGTAAATTTGCCGTTATAAAAGCACAGATACATGCTGGTGGCCGGGGTAAAGGCACAATCAAAGAAAATGGAATTAACGGAGTAAAAGTGGCTAAATCACTGGAAGATGTGCAGGAGTTTTCAAGCAAAATACTGGGAGGAACACTGGTAACCCTGCAAACCGGCCCGGCAGGTAAAGTGGTGAACAAGATATTTGTAGCGGCTGATATGTATTATGATGGTCATAGTGAACGCAAAGAGTTTTATCTATCTATCCTGCTGGATCGCACCAAAGGCCAGAATGTGATCATGTACAGTACTGAAGGAGGAATGAACATCGAAGAAGTAGCGCACAATACCCCTGAAAAAATATTCAAAGAATGGGTACATCCTGCCGGCGGATTACAGGGATTCCAGGCAAGAAAGATTGCTTTTAATCTGGGATTGAGCGGTGAAGCTTTTAAGAACTGTGTGAAGTTTGTGACCAATCTATACAATGCTTATGTGGGATTAGATTGTTCCATGCTGGAGATCAATCCGCTATTTAAAGCAGCCGATGATAAAATCCTGGCCGTTGATTGTAAGATGAACCTGGATGATAATGCACTGGTTCGTCATGCTGATCTTTCCTCTTTAAGAGATGTTACCGAAGAGGATCCGACTGAAGTAGAAGCGGGACAATACAACCTGAACTTTGTAAAACTGGATGGTAATGTTGGCTGCATGGTAAATGGTGCCGGTTTGGCAATGGCCACCATGGATATGATCAAGCTTAGTGGTGGAGAACCCGCCAATTTTCTTGATGTAGGAGGTACTGCAAATGCACAAACTGTAGAAGCTGGTTTCAAGATCATCCTAAAAGACCCTGCTGTAAAAGCGATCCTGATCAACATCTTTGGTGGGATCGTTCGTTGCGACCGGGTGGCACAAGGAGTGATCGACGCTTACAAAAATCTTGGCAATATCAATATCCCGATCATTGTACGCTTACAGGGTACCAATGCAGTGGAAGCAAAAAAACTGATTGACGAAAGCGGGTTGAAAGTGCAGTCAGCTATCTTATTGAGCGAAGCAGCAGAACTGGTGAAGAAAGCGGTGGCATAACCCACTGTCACCCTGCCTGACCGCCTTGGCGGGAGCTCAGTTTACCTTGAGGAATTGAAGGGTCGATGGGTGAATCAAATAATATTCAATCCCGGTCATTGGCCGGGATTTTTATTAGGTAACCAGCTTCAGTGCTTCAATGTTTTGTGGTTGTGTCACTCACTTCATCGTCCGGTAATTCTACTGAGCTAAATAAAACTTGATTAAATTTAAACTATACATTAACAGGAAACATTAGTCAACAGAAATCCCAAAAAATGAATCCCCTTATAAAAACACTACTGATAGTTATAAACTCCCTGACATTTTCCAACTGCAATTCTCAACAACAGGACAACTTCAAACCCAAAGAAGTGTACAAATCCAATGACCTGATCATTATCCAGCTTGCCGAAAATGCTTTTCAGCACACTTCCTTTAAACAAACCAATGATTTTGGAAATGTTCCCTGCAACGGCCTCATCGTAAGAAACAGCAACGAAACCATTGTTTTCGACACTCCCACCAACGACAAAACTTCAGAAGAATTGATCAAATGGATAGAAGAAACGATTCATTGCAGGATAAACGCCATTATTCCCACACATTTCCACGACGATTGCCTGGGAGGCCTCCATGCATTTAACAAGAACAATATCCCCTCCTATGCCAACTTCAAAACCATCGAACTGGCAAAAGAAAACAAGCTGGCTGTCCCCAAAAATGGTTTCAGTGATTCACTCATTTTAAAAGTCGGGGCTGAAACGATCATTGCCAAATTCTTCGGGGAAGGACATACAAAAGACAATATTGTAGGTTACTACCCAAAGGAAAATATACTATTTGGCGGATGTTTACTAAAAGAGTTAGAAGCAAGCAAAGGTTATTTAGGCGACGCCAATACAGCAGCCTGGTCAGCCACTGTTGAAAAAATCAAAAAGCAGTATCCGGATATAAAAATCGTGGTACCCGGCCACGGAGAACATGGAAACAAATCACTGCTTGATTACACCATTAATTTATTCAGGGCACAATAAATAAACAACCAGATCTGCAGGGTATGCAGCTTCACGGCCCTATGCTATAGCCTCCGGCTATTCACAAAAAAATTCCGGCTCATGGCCGGAATAAGAAATCCTCACAATCCAAATAATCTTCACAAAATTGTACTGAACCTGATTCAGTATAATGGTTCAAGTAATCACCCTACCCGGCGAAGATTTATCTTTACAACATGAACACCCTCATCCGCCCCATACAACCACCAGACAATCCCATTATCGCAAAAATCATCCGGGATACATTAACGGAGTTTGGAGCCAATCATCCCGGTACTGTTTATTATGACCCAACTACAGATGCCTTATTCGAATTATTTCAAAAAGAAAGATCGGCTTACAATATTGCAGTGACAGATGGCAGGATCGTTGGTGGTGGTGGCATCTACCCTACTGACGGTTTACCGGCCGACACCTGCGAACTGGTAAAAATGTATCTATTGCCAGAAGCTAGAGGTACCGGCTTAGGTTCTCAATTGATCACCAAATGCCTTGAGCAAGCGAAAAATAATGGATTTAGCAAAGTTTATCTTGAAACAATGAATGAACTGAAGGCGGCATTGAAAGTTTATGCAAGGATGGGATTTACCTACCTCGACGGGCCTATGGGCAATAGCGGGCATTTTGGTTGCCCTTTATGGATGATAAAAGAACTGTAAATCAAAAGAGGCCCGTTACAGGCCTCTTTTGATTTTTACGTCAATAATATCATTTCTTTCCTGTTACTTTTTCTACCTGGTCTTTCAACAGGTACACCTGGAAACCCACATTAAAAGCAAACCCGCCACTACCACTGAAATTTTTGTACTTGGTACGATCATAACCCAGCAATGCATCAATGGATACATTTTTACTGATAAACATGGCAGCACCACCCCCGATAAAGAAATTAGTACCATTATTGGTAGACGATACGTTACCGATCTTTTGTTTAGTGCTCAGGTAATTGAAACTACCGTGAATGATCGGACGAACTGCCTGCGACTCTGTAGTAAAATAATAACGGGCAAATGGTCCGATACCAAAAGTGGTATACTTATTATTTCCCGACTTGGAATACCCCAAAGAAAAATTGCCTCCCAAAGCAAGATTATCAACAATAAAAGCACCGGCACTCGGCGTAAAAGAAATTTCTGAATCGTTGTCAGATGTATTCAGGCGAAAATTACCACCTACCATCCAGTCGCCCTGGTTTGTCTGTGCAGTTGCTACCATCAATCCTGTCAGTGCTGCAATTCCTAAAATAATTTTTTTCATACTTAAAGATTTTTGTGCCGCAAAGGTAGAAAATGAAAAATAAGAGGAAGAATGATTTTGTAGAAAAAATCTAAACAGCTGTCAGTCGGCTGGCAATAATTCTATTTCATAAACCGGGCTGAAAAGATACATTTTACCCGTTTTAATTTCTATGCACTTAAACCGCTTTCGCAGTTGCTCCCCTTTTCTGAATACCCGTCCATCCTTAATGCGGAATAAAGTGCCCGGCGCTATCTCCTCCATCAAATGGTGATTGCTCTTTTTTGCATCGTAATTCCTTAAAACCCTCAATAAACCTTCTTCCGCACAACTGCTTGCAGCAGGGTTCTTCAGTGATATCAATAACTCTTTTTCAATATCTGACGGAAATATCTTATGCCGGACAAACTGATGCAACAATTGACCAAATATCATTTTCCACTCTTTGCCATGAGCCTGCACTTTATTTCCGTATTGTTCAAAAGTGAGCAGGTGGGCTATTTCATGTAACAATGTTATAAGAAATGAATAGGTATTCAGGTTGCCATTTACACTGATCCGGTGATTGGCATGATGTGTCCGATGACGGTAGTCACCCAAAATACTGGTACGTTCTGCTGCAATGGTCAGGTGTACTTTATACTGATGCAGGTAATTGATCACTGCCGCCCCTGTACCGGGTGGAAGGAATTGCTGCAGATGGTCAACAGGTACTTCTTTCTTAGGCATTCTTTCTTTGCTTCAGCAATTTCATCAGGGCACCGGTTTCAAGAACGGTATACACGATATATAAAATACCACAGGCAATTAACCCGGGCTTATTTACATTCTTCCTGGCAATCATAATATAAAGGAAAGCCACAATAGCGATCAGGAAAAATTTTATCATGAAACTACCATACATCGCCCTTACAAAAGCCTGCGGGTTGGAAGAACGCAACGACCTATAGGTTATCAAAAAAGCGGTAAGGCTTACCAGGAACAACAAAAGGTTTCCGGCAATCAATACAGATTGATCAACACTATTTTTTTCCAGCCAGCTTTTACCGGTAATAGCAAAAGCATTAATTAAAATAAAAATGATCAATAACGGACGTAGTAATCGCAGTAAATCTTTATTCATCTTTCTTTGGCCTGCTTGTTTCCCGGAATACTTTATAAAAAATTGCCGACAGGACGAGCAAAGGTAATACACAGGCCAGCAATGGGAAAGTATGCAGCCATTTGTCTGCTTTGATTCCCGCAAACACAGCCAGGCCAATCGCCACCAGTATCTGTGTGCCAAGGCTGGCATAACGCAGTATATCGCTGTTATTATTATTGGATTGCTGCCGCTTGTTCATTAGTGCTCATCTCTACAATATTAGCTCCCATATGGCATTGACCATTGAAGGTAGCCGAAGGCTCAACCTGTAATTTACCGGCATACAAGTTACCCGTTACCAAACATTCTCCGCGAAGCTGTAACAGTTCCTTTGCCCTGATATTGCCGGATACTTTTCCGGTAATATCTGCCTGGTTTCCGGCGATATCTCCTTCCACCACCCCGCTGGTACCAACGATTATTTTGGCAGAGCTATTAACATTACCAATGACGGTTCCATCAATCCGCAGGTCATTATTACTGCTGATATCTCCTTTTAGTATAGTGCCGGAGCTTATCAAAGTTGCTCCGCCGTTACCATTCGTTACAGGTTGTTGCATCTCGGTTTTGTTTTTAGTGTTGAACATGGTTTTATTCATTAGTCATTAGAAATATCAATTTTAGGCAGCACGATAGTGGTCGTATCCAGTTGAGCGGTGCCATCACTACCCAGGGCCTTTTTTAAACCCAGGATATACTGGGTCTTATAAGCATCTTGCCTTTCTACTGAATCTACCCTGTACTGAAGCCTTTTCAGCTCCACAACTGATTTATAGTCAGTGCTTGCACCGGGAATATAGTACTTCAAAGGTGTGAAAACGATGAGGGCTACTGTAAGACCTACCAATACTACAAATATTGTGCTCAACATGACATATACACTAAGCCTGGAGAGTTTAAATGTCACCACCTCTTCATACGTATCATCGTTCATTACCACTAGGCGGTAGCGGTTTCTCAGCCGTTGCAGGGTTGAACCGGCTTCTAATTTGGCCATAAAAGGATTTTTGGTCTCTAAAGATAGGAAATGCGGCCGGGTTTTACACCTAAACTGCTGGTAAAACAGGTCAAAAAAATTGCCTTAGTTTTATACTAAATTATTTGAAATTCAGTTAATAAGACTTTAGATTGCGACGGAAAATGCGACCCACCCGATATACCATTACTGCGGTTTTCTTCCTTATCCTTTTTCAGGCCAGTTTCCCCGCTTTCAGCCAGTTGGGATTTGATCTGAATATAAAAAAACCCAAGGAATACGAAGAAAGAGTGTTACGTTCCGAAAAATCGGATCAGAAAAAATTTACTGTACCCCGCCGTTTTATTCAAAATACCGTTACCCACTACAACTATACCTTCAATGCCAATAATAAGCTGAACGAAGTGCTGGAAAGGGCTAAAACTGCATTTGTTGACGATTTTTCAAAATTGCTCCCTTTCTATAACTATTCGCTGGATGTAACAATCCGGGATTCCATTCAACTGGATTCTATAACTTACAAAGCCTCCTCAGGTATTGCTTTGCATGACCTTCGGAATGACTGGGTTGATAACCTTTACCTGCTTTGGGGAGCGGCTTATTACCTGCAAAAGGAATTTGATTCCGCTTACCAGATGTTTCAGTTCATGAACTATGCTTTTGCACCCAAAGAGAAAGATGGGTATTACAAAACCATTGGAAGTTCAAGAGATGGGAATTCAGCATTAAGTATCGCTACCAAGGAAAAAAACAGTATCCCAAGAAGATTATTATCCCAGCCGCCCAGCCGCAATGATGCATTTATCTGGCAGATCAGAAACTTCCTGGCGCAAGACCAGTTTCCGGAAGCGGCCAGTTTAATTGTCACGCTGAGGAACGATCCTGTTTTTCCAAAACGATTAGTCAATGACCTGCATGAAGTACAGGCTTATTGGTTTTATAAACAAAACATGTGGGATAGCGCTGCTACTCATTTAGAACAGGCATTGAGTAATGCTACCAACCAACAGGAAAGAGCAAGATGGGAATACCTCGCCGGGCAACTCTTCGAATTAGCCGGCAATTATAAAGATGCAGAAAAGAATTACGGCAGGGCAATCAGCCGGACCACAGACCCAATCCTTGAAATATATGCAAGGCTTTCTACCATCAGATCGAACAAAGATGGTGGTGAAAAGAGTATTGAAAAAAATGTGGCCGAGCTGCTGAAGATGGCTAGGCGGGATAAATACACGGATTATCGTGACATCATCTATTACATGGCGGCCCAGATGCAACTGGAAGGAAATAATGTAGAAAGCGCTATGGCCTTATTGCTGAAAAGTACCCAAACAGCCAGCAATAATCCCGGGCAACGGAATAAAGCTTTCTTGCAATTGGCTGAGCTCTCTTTTAACCGCAAAGAATACAGGTCTTCTTATAATTATTATGATAGCCTGCAAATTGATGACCCTTCAATAGAAAACCCGGAAGAGATCAGTAGCAGAAAAAAATCACTCGAAGTGATTGTTACCAATCTTGAAACAATAGAAAGACAAGACAGCCTGCAACGGATAGCCGCCCTTCCCGAAGATGAACGCCGTGATTTTGTAAAGAAAATGGTAAGGCAAATCCGTAAACAACAAGGCTTGAAAGATGAACAACCTCTGACAAGCGGACTGCGACCCCTCAACAACCAGCCACCAACAACGCTTTTTCCAACCGGAGATTCAAAAGGTGAATGGTATTTTTATAATGCTACTTCCCGTAGCAGAGGCCAGGCGGAGTTTAAAGCCAAATGGGGCAGCCGCCCGAATAGTGACAACTGGAGAAGAAGCGCTGCATTACTGAACAGTAAACTGGCCCAGCAAACCAGTCAGCAACAAGGTGACAATAGTAAATCATCAGGTGATGCCTCCTCAGGTACCAGCTATGAAGATCTGTATGCTAAACTTCCGGTCACTCCCGAACAACTGCAACAATCAAACGATTCTATACAGAAAGCTATGCTTGCACTGGGAAAAGCCTATATCCAGGGAATTGAAGATTGCCAGGCAGGCACTACAACATTGGAACAATTAAGGAACCGTTTCCCGGAATTTATGCCGATGGAAGAGGTATTATTCAACTTATATTATTGCTACAATAAAAACGGGGAAACTGAAAAAGCTGCTGCCATCAGTAAACTGATGAAAGAAAAATATCTTGACAGCGATCTAACAACTATCGTAACCACCGGAAAAAATCCCCGTGATGCATCAGCAAATACGGAAGCGACAAAGACCTACGAAAAAATTTATGACCTGTTTATTGAAGGCAATTTCAACGAGGCTATTTCACAAAAGAAAATTGCAGATAGCGTTTATGGTAAGAATTTCTGGACACCACAGCTGCTTTATATAGAGGCTGTTTACTATATTAAACAAAGAGAGGACAGCACTGCAAAAAATGTATTAAACTCCATCATCTCCCAATTTGCCAACACTCCACTTGCGAACAAAGCAACAGGATTATTAGATGTTTTAAGCAGAAGGGCACAAATTGAAGAAGAACTGAGAAACCTGGTAGTCACCCGTAATGATGATTCAAATACTACCAGGCCAGTAACTACTGTTATTCCGGCCAAACCTGCTCCAAAGCCGGATAGTATCACCAAGAAACCACCAACAGTTGTAGTTCCTGTCAAACCCATGCCGGACAGCATCAATAATAAACCGGCACTTAAAGTAATACCACCCTATGCCTTTAAAGCAACAGATAAATATTATGTGGTATTAGTGCTTGATAAAGTGGACCCTGTTTTCTCCAACGAAGCAAAGAATGCCTTCTTCCGGTACAACCGGGAAACATATTATAACAAAACGTATACGGTTGAATTGTTCCAACTGGATGATGATAACCGGTTGATGCTGATGTCTTCCTTCAACGATGCTCAGGATGCCGTCAATTATGTTGAAAAGACCCGCCCTAAAACAGCCACAGAGATAATTCCCTGGCTGAAAGGCGGGAAATATACTTTCACCATTATCACTGAAAGCAACCTGCAATTATTGAAAACCAGTAAGGATATGGAAGCTTATAAAAATTTCCTGGAGCAGCATTTACCGGGTAAATTCTAAGTTATCTTTCTAATCTGTTAAAAAATTAAAACGAATTAGCAGACTTTCGCAAATATTTAAATGGTCCTGTAACATGGCCGGAAAGGTTTTTCTTATTTTCGGTATTCGATTTCATAAATTGAAACTTCGTTTTTAACCACAACCATTATTCAAGAACATATGAAAAAAGCGGTCCGAATATTCTGGCGCCTTTTTATTGGTGGATTTGCGGCATTTATCCTTTTGATCGTGCTGGCCAATTTTGGAGTATTCGGTAAAATGCCATCAATTTATGACCTGCAAAACCCTTCTATACTCCAGGCCTCTGAAGTATATGCACAAGATGGGACACTGATGGGAAAATACTATACCGAAAGGGGAAACCGGAGCAATGTTAAATATCGTGATATCTCCCGCCACGTAATAGACGCCCTGGTTGCAACGGAAGATGAAAGATTCTACAGCCATAGCGGGATTGATTTTAAATCCACGATGCGGGCAGTTTTTACCTTGGGGACAGAAGGCGGAGGCAGTACCATAACACAGCAGCTGGCATTGAACCTTTTCAATGAGAGGGCATCAAACAGGGCTATCCGTGTTGTACAGAAATTAAAAGAATGGATCATCGCCGTAAAATTGGAGAAGAATTTTACCAAGGAAGAGATCATTACCCTCTATCTTAATGCAGTTCCGTTCGGCAATAATATCTATGGCATTCGCAATGCATCAAGGACATTTTTTCAAAAAGAGCCGGACAGGTTGAATGTGGAAGAAGCAGCGTTGCTAATTGGTATGCTGAAAGGGAACAGTATCTATAACCCGGTAAGAAATCCGAAAGCAGCCCTTGATCGCAGAAATACAGTAATAGGACAAATGGAAGTAAATGGGAAAATCACTTCTGCTGAGGCCGTACGGGTTAAAGCATTACCTATTAAACTTAATTACAAAAAACTGGATGAGAACACCGGTTATGCCCCCTACTTCCGGGAAATTTTAAAAGATGAGATTAAAGAAGCACTCAAAGATGTTGAGAAACCTGATGGAGGTACCTACACTATTTATAATGATGGCTTAAAAATCTATACGACTATTAATATACAGATGCAGCAATATGCAGAAGAGGCTTTGGCCCAGCAAATGACCATGCTGCAAAAAGGTATCAATGCAAGGTCTGATATGAAAAATGGTACAGTCTGGAAGGGCCATGAAAAACTATTGGAAAAAGCCATCAAAGAATCTGACCGCTGGAAGAACCTCGAAGAAGATGGTTTAAGTGATAAGGAAATCAGGGCATCATTTAATGTAAAAGTGCCGATGAAGGTTTTTGCCTGGAATAATAAGCGGGAAAAGGATACCTCCATGACACCTCTCGACTCAATCAAGTATCATTTGCAAATGGAGCAGGCAGGTTTCATGGCGATGGATCCCGTCACCGGTGAAGTAAGAGCCTGGGTTGGTGGGATCAGTTTTAAGACCTATAAGAACGATCACGTCAACCTGAAAACAAAAAGACAGGTGGGTTCTACTATTAAGCCATTGCTTTATACACAAGCCATGGAAGAAAGGGGTTTTACTCCGCAAACAGAATGCGAAAATGTAGCCCAGTTCTTTCCCGGCAGTGGTTGGGTGCCTGCAGGAAAACAATGCGGAGGTGGAAGCATTTCGATGGCTGATGCATTAGCTTTCTCAAAAAACTGTGCCACAGCTTACATTATGAAACAGGTTGGTCCAAAACAATTTTCAGAGTTTCTATCCCGTCTTAATATACCGACCCCTGTACAACCCTACCCCTCTATTGCTTTAGGCACCTGTGATTTGTCAATGTATGAAATGCTATGGGCCTATACCATTTTTGCAGGTCGTGGTTTCTCCACCAAACCATATGCAATCAGTCGCATTGAAGATAGAAATGGTAATGTTATTAAACGTTTTGATTATAGTGTAAACAGGAAGGAAGCGGTAAGTGAAGTTACAGCTTATACCATGGCCCGTATGATGCAGGGTACTGTTGACAAAGGCACTGCAAAGTTTATGAGAGCAAATGTGGGTGCTGCAGAAATGGGTGGAAAAACCGGAACTACAGACGATAATGCCGATGCCTGGTTCATTGGCTACACTCCGCAACTTCTCGCCGGCTCATGGGTGGGTTTTGAATATACATTTATGCGCAACCAGGGTGACGGTTCAAGGATAGCCCGGCCAATCACTGAGATTTTCTTTAAAAAAGTACTTGCCGATAAAAAATCAGGAATTGAGAAAGATGCAAAATTTATAAAGCCAGCTGAACTGGAAAATGAGATCAATAGTGCTGATATTATTATCAGTGATTCAGATCCTACCCCCGGTGCAGAAGGCCTGGACCAGGGTGTTGGTACCGAAGAGGATTACCAAATAAATAATAATGACTATATCGGGCCAGAATCAACACCGGTAAAAGAAGACGATAATAAAACTCCTGCCAAAAAGGATACTGTGAGCAAAGCCGCTGTACGAAAAGATGATAATGAAACTAAGCCAATTGGGGCTGCAGCAGATGATCCCAAAAAAAAGAAAGGACTTTTGAAAAGGCTATTCGATAAAAAAGAAAAAAATTAGTCTTCTTCAAAGAAAAAATTTCAAAGGGTTTTGCTTTCTGCAAAACCCTTTTTCTTTTTTACCTTTCCAACACCAAGTAAAATATATGCAATACATAGCCATAGCACTTGCTCCCGGAATAGCTATCTGTCTATTTATCTTTTACAAAGATGTATATAACAGGGAGCCCAGGTTTAATCTCCTTATCAGCTTTCTGCTGGGTTGTATGGCCATTCTTCCGGCTATTATTTTTGAACAGGCTTTTGAATATACAATTGATGGTACCATTACAGGAGTAGCTATTTTTTCGTATGCAGTTGTAGCATTTAGTGAGGAGTTTTCGAAATTCCTCGGGCTTCGTCTCTATTCTTATTCCCGCAAAAGTTTTGACGAACCTTTAGACGGGATCGTTTATAGTGTAATGGTAGGCATGGGGTTTGCCACATTAGAAAACCTGATGTATGTTTTAAAATTTGCTGAAATGGGAAGAGGCATGGAAGTCGGTATCAGCCGTATGTTTCTAAGTGTGCCGGCACATGGAACTTTCGCTGTAATAATGGGTTATTTCATTGGTAAAGCAAAATTTAACCCGGGCAGGCGTTTTTTGCTGATGACTGCCGGTATTCTCGGCGCTATATTCTTTCATGGCACTTTTGATTTCTTTCTTTTTATCAATAAATATTCTTTTGCGGGCAAAGATCTCAGCGAAGTACTATTGGCAGGTGGTGCTATTGCTTCTTTCATCGTTTCACTTGTACTTAGCCGTAAACTGATCAGGCAGCACCAGCAACTTTCCCGGCAAATGTTTAACCCGGAAAACAAAATTACCAATGCTTAAGATCCGTAATGCTTCAATAAAGGATATCCCATTAATACAGGAGCTCACTTACCAGGTATGGCCGCAAACCTATGCTCCTATTCTTTCCAACGAGCAGATTGAGTATATGCTTGAGATGATGTACAGTGATACATCGCTGCAGCAGCAAATGAGAGATGGCGCCCGATTTTTGATTGCATATGATGATAAAGTACCGGTTGGATTTGCAGCATACCAGGAAATAAAACCTGCCGATTTCAAGCTGCATAAAATATATGTATTGCGCACCTGGCAAGGAAAAGGAACAGGCAGATTCATGATTAATCACATCATTGAAGAAATCAGGAAGCTGGGAGCCAGTACCCTTCAATTACAGGTAAACAGGCATAATAAAGCAAAAGACTTTTATGAATTACTGGGATTTACTATTATCGAAGAAGCGGATTTTGATATCGGCAATGGCTATTTTATGAATGACTATGTGATGGAGAAAAAGATCAATTAATCCCTGTGCAGGCTCAATTTTTTGGCCATTTCAGCACTCATTCCTTCGGCAGAAATACCATAACCACTAACCAATATTCCTTTTGTTCCCTTCACAGACTCGATGGCATACACAATTGCCTCATCCGACGGATCAGTATTCCCCTCAAAACGAAAAACCTCAACTATCTCAAAGTCATTGATATCAAATTTATCGCCATGACAAACAAGGCAATTCTCTTCCAGGTTGAAATCAACCACAAAGCCTCTTTGCTTAAGGCCATTCACGGCTTCTGATACTGTATCATATGCTATCATGAAAAAGGGATTTTACGATTCGAAGTTATCTCTATTTGTTCAATTCACATGATTATAAAGACCTTAAACATTCAACATGACCCTGTTAGGCTAACTATGAAGTTAAAGAACAAGTTGTGTAAAATATATCGAAGGAATCAGGTTGGTATAGCCATTTTTAGACACATTAATACTACCTTTGCCGCCATAAAATAAAAGCAAAAAAATGTCTACAGTAACCAAATCCATTGACTTTAGCCTTCCTCACAAAGTGGCTGATATTTCCCTTGCAGAATGGGGACGTAAAGAAATCCGTTTAGCTGAAGCAGAAATGCCCGGTTTAATGTCTATTCGTGCTGAATACGGTCCTTCCCAACCCCTGAAAGGTGCAAGAGTGGCCGGTTGTCTTCATATGACTATACAGACTGCCGTTTTAATAGAAACATTAGTTGCTCTGGGAGCAGAAGTAAAATGGAGTTCCTGTAATATCTTCTCCACACAGGATCATGCCGCGGCTGCAATCGCTGCTGCCGGTATCGGCGTATTTGCCTGGAAAGGCCAAACCCAGGAGGAAGCTGACTGGTGTATAGAACAAACTTTGTTCTTTGGTGGTAAAGACAAACCCCTGAACATGATTTTGGATGATGGAGGTGACCTTACCAATATGGTACTGGATACTTACCCGGAACTGGTGCAGCATGTAAAAGGTATCTCTGAAGAAACTACAACAGGTGTACACCGTTTATATGAAAGAGTGGCAAAAGGTACCTTACCAATGCCGGCTATCAATGTAAATGATTCCGTAACAAAATCTAAATTCGATAACAAGTACGGCTGTAAAGAATCACTGGTTGATTCGATCCGTCGTGCCACTGACGTAATGCTGGCCGGTAAAGTTGCTGTTGTTGGTGGATATGGGGATGTGGGTAAAGGTTCTGCAGCCTCTTTAGCAGGTGCAGGTTGCCGTGTGATCGTTACAGAAATTGACCCTATCTGTGCATTACAGGCAGCTATGGATGGTTTTGAAGTAAAGAAAATGATTGATGCTGTAAAAGAAGCTGATATCGTTGTTACCGCTTCCGGTTGCCGTGACCTGATCCGCGGAGAACATTTCAAACTGATGAAAGATAAAGCCATTGTTTGTAATATTGGCCATTTTGATATTGAAATTGATATCGCCTGGCTGAACACCAACTATGGTCATACAAAAGATACGATCAAACCACAGGTAGATATTTATAATGTAGATGGCCATGATGTGATCATCCTGGCTGAAGGACGCCTGGTGAATTTGGGTTGTGCTACTGGTCATCCGTCATTTGTAATGAGTAATTCATTCAGCAACCAGACATTGGCGCAAATAGAATTGTGGTTAAACCATAAGAACTATGAGAACAAAGTATATGTGTTACCTAAACACCTGGATGAGAAAGTGGCCCGATTGCACCTCGCCAAAATAGGTGTTGTATTGGATGAACTGACCACCGAACAGGCAGAATACTTAGGAATCAGCAAGGAAGGACCTTTTAAAGCTGAACATTACAGGTATTAATAAGATCAGACTTTATATAAAAAACCCGCCAACCAGCGGGTTTTTATTTTTGTCAAAACCGGAGAATAGGAACGGATTACCGTAAACTAACCTGGTTTTGTTTCAACATCAATACCATTCTACTTTCATGGTACAAATTTTAAACCATGAAAAAAATTGTTGTAATACTGGCGGCTTTCATCACCAGCATAGCTCATGCACAAAATGTAGGAATTGGCACAGATATGCCCGCATCAAAACTTACTATTAATGGTACCGATCCGGATATCGGGCTTATGAACAATGGACTTGCACATAGCTTTATCAAAGCCCTTGGATTTAACCTTAATATTGGAACCGCCAGCGACAACCCAACAGGTAAACTGATATTAGGAACAAAGGACAATAACCACTTTAACATCGATCATCTCGGAAGGGTTTCTATTGGCACCAATTCAAATTTTGATGCATCCTTTAAAATAAATGGCACCTCCCCTATTTTCGGATTTTTGCATGAAGAGGTGCAAAAAGGTTTTATCCGTCTTGCCGGTGATAATTTTAAATTGGGTACTTACCCTTTTAACTCTGGTAAAATAGTGTTCTCGCCAAAAAATGTCGACAAGATATGGATTGATGAAGATGGTCTTATGGGTATTGGAACGGCTACGCCGGTTTCAGAACTCACTATCAATGGCACAAATCCTTATATCCAGATCCAAAACGGGGCATCCAACAAAGGTTTTCTCCAGGCTGTTGGCAATAACCTGAAACTTGGAACCAATTCCACCAATACAACAGGCAGTTTGATAATGCAAACAAAATTGCTTGACAGGATGACCATAGATGAAAACGGCCAGGTAGGTATTGGCACAACAAATCCTTCATCCATACTAACCATAAACAGCACCGATCCCATATTGCAACTCAGGAGTGATGATGTGGACAAAGGCTTTTTGCAATTAGTTGGTGCTGATATTAAACTAGGTACCAATATAAATAATGATTATGGAAGGACTATCTTCAGAAACAACGGAACAGATAGGATGGTAATAAATTACGACGGGAAGGTGGGAATTGGAACTATGTTCCCTTTCCAGACATTATCTCTTAATGCGACAACACCTTCACTGGGTTTGAGCATAGGAGAATCATTATACGGTTCTATAAGTGTTGATAATACTTCCAAAGATTTAGTAATTGAGAAATCTACACTTGGCAGTGGTAAGATCATCATCAATGCCAGTGGTGGAACTGGCTGGGGTGTACATATGACTGAGGATAATTATTTTCATTATGGCGGCGGTCTTAATCCGGCCGGATATCCTTTTAGCAGCCAGAGCAGGATACTGGCTCCAGATTTTGTAGCATTGGCTGTAAATAGTTGGCCAGATTATGTGTTTGCAAATGATTACAAACTAAGACCCCTTACAGAAGTAAAAAAGTTTATTGAAATAAACAAACACCTGCCCAATATTCCTTCCGCAGCACAGATAGAAAAAGAGGGCATTCAATTAGGTGATATGAGCAAACGCCTGATAGAAAAGGTGGAAGAACTGACCCTTTACATCCTTCAGCAGCAGGAACAAATTGACGAACTTAAAAAACTGGTTCAGTCACAAAAGAAAAATGATTAATTTATAGCTTGCTAAAATGCTTTGAAAAGAACACTCGTCATATTGAGCTTTTATTGTTTCATCACACCATTGATGCAGGCCCAGCCGCCTGCATTTTATCATTTAAGCACGGCAGAAGGATTGAGTGATAACAATGTGACCATTGCAGTAAGAGACCGCAATGGCATCCTTTGGATCGCCACTACAGAAGGGCTCAACAGTTTTGACGGCAATCGCATTACTACTTATCATAAATATAAACATCCCGAACTACCGGATAATAATATTGAACGAATACTGGTGGATACGGAGAACAGGGTGTGGGTACGTACCAACAGCGATTACATAACGATGCTGGATGAAGAAAGAAAATTTCACCGTATACTGGTGGGCGACACGGCCGACCCGGTCAATATCAGTGGAATCTTCCATACCAAAACCAACGGTATAGTGGTACTGAAAGGAAAGCAACACTATTTTCAGCAAAAGAATAACCCTTTGTTGTTTGAAAAAAAGGAAACACCTTTTGATAGTTTGCTCAACGGCACCGTTGGCTTTACCTATTACCTTGATAATGACAGGGTCATTTACTATCGTAATAATCAGTTGCTCCTGATGGATTATGCAACCATGAAAGTATTGTTGCAAATTTCCTTTCCAGGACTCAGTGGGGCTCACTATATTAATGACGACGAACTTATTGCCTTTACTTCAAAAGGTGATGTATTCTACCGCATCAGCATCAGCCAGAAAAAAGTGATAAAAGAATTCAGGGATATCAGGGACCAGTATCATCTTCCCATTACCGGCACCCTCCGTAATATGACCCGCATTGATGAAAAGCGTTTCGCATTCACTACCTACTTTGCCGGACTCTATATTCTTGACCTGCAAAGAGAAACTACC
>Ga0209063_1000502_pt1 | contig 26310 bp, 22 predicted proteins | sample KloWWTmeKNB19Kit_FD_187177 | JGI IMG/M metagenome (GOLD analysis project Ga0209063, IMG submission 187177) | Active sludge microbial communities from Klosterneuburg, Austria, studying microevolution and ecology of nitrifiers - Klosterneuburg... | ecosystem: Engineered > WWTP > Aerobic digester >... | reverse complement strand
CGCCGCCACCATGCCCGGAGCGAATATCCTGCCCGATCAAGGCCTGCTGCTGCTCTCCGCGCACCTGCATCGCGAGACTCCGGAGGGTACGTGGGCGCGCATGCAGCACAAACTCGCCACGCAACCACTGACCGTGCAAGACGTCGAAGCGCTCAACAAGCTCAACAGTTGCATGCTGCAAGGCGCGTGCGAATTCCCGGCCAATGAAATGGTGCAGAGCTTTCTGTCGGCCCTGCAACACACACCACCTGATACGCGCATCCTATCGATTTATGCAAGCTACGCTTTCAATGTATTGCACGATTCCACCCTGGCATTGGATCTCGCGCGCGATGCCGTCAAGGAGAAGCCCACCGACATGCAGGTGCGCGCGAACATGTTGGTGCTGCTGGTGGCCAGCGGTCAGCGCGAACAAGCGGAAGCATTTTATGCACAGACGTTGCAGGATTTGCCGCAAGCACGACATAACGAAAAATTTCGGGCCTTGCTGCACACGCCGTCACCTGAAAAGTGATGCTGCGTGGTTACCAACCGAATAGCCGAATCCAACGTCGGGGTCGGGGTTGAGCCGCTACGCGCACCTCAACGTGGCACGTCGGACGGATTCGATTACGTGCAGTTGCATGCCGCAGCCTGATTCGATACATGTTCCGCGAAGTAGGCCCTGATGCCGCCAAACCCGAGATCGCTGAACTTTCCAAGGTACTACCATGCCAACAGACAGCAGCGCCGCGAAAATCCCGCGCACCGGGTTCCCTCTGGTCAGCATCGGTTTGCCCGTCTACAACGAAGCGCGATTCATCGAAGCTAGTCTGGCTTCACTGCGCAACCAGGACTATCCGAATCTCGAGATCATCATTTCGGACAATGCCTCCACAGACAACTCACTTGAAATCTGCAAGCGACATGGGGCCGAGGACGATCGAATCCGCATCGAAACGCTTGCAGTGAACCACGGGGCGATCGCCAATTTCCGGCGCACCCTGGATCTCGCGAATGGCGAGTTCTTCATGTGGGCTTCGGGTCACGACCTGTGGTCGCCAGACCTGGTATCCAGCTGCGTTGCCGAGCTGCAGGAAAATGGCAATGCCTGCCTGGCCTTTGCAAGTTCGCATTGGATCGGAGCGCAAGGCGAAGCACTCATGCGCTCATCCGGCTGGACGGATACCCGCGGACTTTCTGCCGTGGCGCGCCTGTTCACGATCTTTTGGGGCAACATGCATCCCATACTCGGCGTGATGCGCATGTCTCAATTGCGTGCCTGCAGGCCGCTGCTGAACATCACCGGCAGCGACCTCGTGCTGCTTTCGGACATGGTGCTGCGTGGCGATTTTGTGCACGCCTTGCAGCCGTCGTGGTACCGACGCGAGTTTCGCGAGGAAACCGAATACCAGGCAAAGCTGGATCGATATGCTTCGCCCAGCGTTGCAATATCGAAATCCAGGCTTCAACGCATTTTCCCGCTTTTGCAGCTTCCTTTTGCGTTGAATGGCGTGGTGATGCGTTCCACGCTTCCAGCAACGGACAAGATCGCCACGTTGATCGCGCTCTGGTCTTCGTTCCTGCCGCGCTATCTGGTTGGTCGGCGCAAGAATTTCCCTTGAGCTGATGAATCCCGAATCCGCCAGCCGTATTGCCAGGAAGGTCATTGCCATATCCCGCTGGTTATTCGCGCCGGCGGCGATCGTCTTTCTTGCGCTCGCCATATGGCATTCGCAAGGAATATTTCTTGCAGTGGTCAAGCAAGCCGAGATCTGGCCATTGCTGCTGGCCGTATTGCTCTGGTCCGGCCTGCACCTGTTGACACCGGTATTCAGCTGGATCCTGTTGCGCGATGTTGATTCCGCAGTCACCTATCAGGTGTTGCTGCGCATCCATGCTGACCGGTTGCCGGCACGCTATCTGCCTGGCGGGATCTGGCATACCGTATCAAGGGTGATGGATTTGCACGCACTCGGCGTCGGTCGTCAGTCGCTCTCTCGAATGGTGATCGCAGAAAATATCCTGCCGGTTGCGGTTGCGCTGATTCTCGGTGGGCTCTTTCTCAATCTGGCCGGCAATGCCCACTGGCTGGCTGCAGTTGCCATTGTCACCGGCATGGCGTCCTTCGCGGGCGGCTTCGTGTTCCTGAGGAAATTGGGAACGCCGACAATTCCGCCATTGCTTGCGGTGCGATACATGAAGCTCACCGGAGTGACGGCTGCATTCTGGATCATCGCCGCGACCGCTTTCTACTCATACTGGTCCGCCTTTCCCGCCGCGCGCGAGGCCGTCTCAGGTCTCCAGGTCTATGGCATCTACCTCCTGTCCTGGGCGGCAGGCTTTGTCAGTGTATTTGCACCCCAAGGCATTGGCGTCTTTGAGTCGGTTGCGGGGGTGTTTCTGCATGGTGCGTTGACCTTCAGTGGCGCGGTGGTCCTGGTTGCCGGATTCCGCGTGGCTGTCCTGGTCGCCGACCTGTTCGTCTATGGCCTTTTCCTGATCCTGCGCTGGCACTACGCCACCGCTTGCCGTACACGTTGACACGAACTTTGACGGTCGGCTCTAATCGAGTTTGCATTGTGGCGGCGTGCCAGGTGCATACGCTTGCCACAATCCCGCCGCAGCCCAGAACCTTGACTCCAGAGGATATGCAGGAATGAAAGCGGTGATCCTCGCGGGGGGGCTTGGCACTCGCATCAGCGAGGAGACATCGGTGCGTCCGAAGCCGATGATCGAGATCGGCGGCATGCCCGTTCTCTGGCACATACTGAAGATCTATTCGCATCACGGCATCAATGATTTCGTGATCTGCCTTGGCTACAAGGGCTACCTGATCAAGGAGTACTTCGCCAATTATTTCCTGCACATGTCCGATGTCACCTTCGATTTGCGCAACAACAGCATGGATGTCCACCAGAAGCACGCTGAACCGTGGCGAATCACGCTTGTCGATACCGGCATCGAAACCCAGACCGGCGGCCGCCTAAAGCGGGTTGCCAAATACCTGGGTGGCGAAAGGTTCTGTTTCACCTATGGTGACGGGGTATCGAATGTTGACGTTTCGGCGTTGATTGCATTTCATCGCCAGAAAAAGACGCTGGCCACGGTATGCGCCGTGCAGCCACCGGGGCGGTTTGGTGCACTTGATATCAATGAAGATCGCATTACCCGTTTCGAGGAAAAGCCATCGGGTGACGGAAGCTGGATCAACGGCGGTTTTTTTGTCCTTGAACACGGTGCGCTTGACTATATCGAAGGCGATGGAACGATCTGGGAGCGATCGCCGCTCGAATCGCTCGCCCGCGACGGTCAACTTTCCGCCTATACCCATCATGGGTTCTGGCAACCCATGGACACCTTGCGCGACAAGACCCGGCTTGAAGAGCTGTGGCAAACCGGCACAGCGCCGTGGAAGGTTTGGTCTTGAAGCACTTGTTCCAGGGTGCCTATGCCGGTACCCGCGTGCTGGTGACCGGCCATACGGGTTTCAAGGGTTCATGGTTGTGCCTGTGGCTGCAAGCACTCGGTGCCGAGGTCAGCGCGCTCGCGTTGCCGCCGGAAGGGGAAGCTGCGCACTGGCCGCTGCTGCACCTTGAAGGCGTGCGCGAACGCCTGATCGACCTTCGTGATGCCGCCGGCGTGCGCGCCACACTGAAAGAACTGCAGCCACAGATCGTCTTTCATCTCGCTGCCCAATCGTTGGTCAGACGCAGCTACCACGAACCATCGCAGACCTTTGCCATCAACGTCACCGGTCTGGTCAATCTGCTCGAGGCGGTACGCGAATGCACTTCGGTCTGCGCGCTGGTCAATGCCACGACCGACAAGGTCTACAGAGAACCACCACCAGTCGATGGATACGGCGAAGACCATCCGCTGGGCGGACACGACCCTTACAGCACCTCGAAAGCCTGTGCCGAACTGGTCATGGACAGCTATCGCAAGAGCTATTTCAGTGGTGCCGGTCGACCCACCCCGCTGCTCGCCACCGCGCGAGCGGGAAACGTGATCGGAGGCGGCGATTGGGCTGACGAACGACTCGTGCCTGACCTCGTCCGTGCGGCGATGGCTGACACACCGCTGCGCTTGCGCAATCCGGATGCAGTGCGCCCGTGGCAACATGTGCTCGAATCCCTGTCGGGCTACCTTCATCTCGGTCAGCGCCTGCTCGCCGGCGAATCAGTCGAAGGTGCGTGGAACTTCGGCCCCACGAACGCGGGAACACTCTCGGTTCGTGACATGGTCACTGCCATGCAGAAACGTTGGCCCGGGATCGCGGTAGAGACCATGCCCGGGCCACATCCACACGAGGCGGCAACGCTCACGCTTGACTGCAGCAAGGCGACCCTGCAACTCGACTGGCACCCGGTTTGGGATGCCGAGACGACGATCCGGCACACGATAGATTGGTATCGCGCATTCCACCTGCACGGCGAGGTGCTCAGCCATGTCGACCTGCACGCCTATGTCGACGCTGCACGCGCTGCAAGTTGCCAATGGGCACGACCGGCATGATGCACCTGCATGAGACGGCGCTCGCGGGTCTGGCCATCATCGAAACACAATCGATTGGTGACGAGCGTGGCCGCTTCGAACGCCTGTTTTGCGAGGATGAACTCGCCACCTTGCGGGCTGACCTGCATATTGCCCAGATCAATCTCTCCACTACATTTGCACGTGGCACCTTGCGAGGCATGCACTTCCAGCGCGCACCGGCAGCGGAGGCCAAACTGATTCGCTGCCTTCGTGGCCGCGTATTTGATGTCGCCGTGGATTTGCGCAAGGGCTCGCCAACGTTCCTGAAGTGGCATGCAGTCGAACTGGATGCAAGTGTGATGCGGCAAGTGTTGATTCCCGAAGGTTTCGCGCATGGCTTCCAAGCCCTGACCAACGACGTGCAACTGCTCTACCTGCACACGGCACGCTGGGAACCCGGCTGCGAAGGTACGCTCCGACATGATGATCCGGTGCTTGCGATCCAATGGCCACTACCGGTGGCCTGCATCTCGGACAAGGACCGTCTGGCACCGCTTCTAAATGCCGGCTTTACGGGAATCGAAGGATGAAATGCCGCTTCTGTGCCACGCTGCTGGATGATCCCGAGGTCGACAACGTATTCCTTGATCTCGGCACCGCACCGCCGTCCAACGCCTACCTCAGCCGCGAGATGCTCGCGGCCCCGGAACTGTACTTTCCGCTCAAGCTGCACACGTGTCCGCAATGTTTGTTGGTGCAGATTGACGAATTGCAGGCACATACCGCCTTGTTTTCTGCCGATTACGCTTACTTCTCGTCGTACTCACGCTCCTGGCTCGAACATGCCGAGCGTTATGTGGCGGATGCCACGGAACGACTCGGCCTCGACGGCGACAGCTTTGTCGTCGAGATCGCCTCCAACGATGGCTACCTGCTGCAATACATGGCTGCTCGCGGAATTCCTTGCCTGGGTGTCGAGCCTGCTGCCGGCACCGCCGAAGTCGCGCGTGCACGCGGCATCGAAACGATCGTTGAATTCTTCGGCGCCGAATTTGCACGTCGCCTGTCCCGACAACGTCGGCGTGCCGATCTCATCATTGCCAACAATGTGCTGGCACACGTACCGAATCTAAACGACTTTGTCGCCGGCATCGCCGATTTGCTTGATGAACAAGGTATCGCAACCATCGAGTTTCCCCACCTGCAACAGCTTGTCACGCAGAGTCAATTCGATACCGTCTACCACGAACATTTTTCATACTTCTCGCTGCATGTGGTGCGAGCCGTCCTTGCGGCCCACGGGCTGCGCATCTGCGACGTAGAGACCTTGTCCACGCATGGCGGCTCACTGCGGGTATGGACTGCGCACAATGCCAGTCAGCACAGGGTAACCCCCGCCGTTGCTGCGACGCTGGCTGGCGAAGCCTCAGCCGGCATGCTCGAAATGGACTACTACCGCGGCTTCCAGTTGCGGGCGGATGCAGTTAAGAACGACCTGTTGGCATTCCTGCTGCAGGCGCGTCGGGATGGCCTCAAGGTAGGCGGCTACGGTGCAGCGGCCAAGGGCAGTACATTGCTCAACTATGCCGGTGTGCGTCCGGACCTGCTGTCCTATGTTGTTGACGCATCCCCTCACAAGCAGGGTCGGTACTTGCCTGGCTCGCGGATTCCGATCGTGGCCGAGCAGCACTTGCGTGCGCACCAACCCGATCTCGTCCTGATCTTGCCGTGGAATCTGCGAGCGGAAATCACGACACAACTTTCCTACGTGCGCACATGGGGCGGGCGCTTCGCCACTGCAATCCCGATCATGGAAATCGACTGATCATGCGCGTGACTGTTACCGGCGCAAATGGATTCATCGGTCGACACGTCGTTCGTGAATTGCGCAAGCGCGGTGCACAAGTGATCGCTGTGTCACGCCATCCCGATCAGCCACTCGACAGCGGGGTGACTCCCTGTGCAATGGATATCAAGGCAATCGACAGATCCACGCTTGACCGAATTGGCAAGAGCGATGTCCTGTTGCACCTGGCTTGGGGTGGTTTGCCGAACTACCGCTCAGCGCACCATCTCGAGAGCGAGATGCCGAAGCATGCGGCGTTTCTGGAATCTTGCATCCTTGGCGGAATGAATCGCGTTGTTGTTGCGGGCACCTGCTTCGAGTACGGACTTCAGTCAGGTGAACTCGATGAAACAGCGCCAGTCCGGCCAATTACTGCCTACGGCCTGGCAAAGCACTCCTTGCATCGTCACTTGCTGCATTTGCGAGAGCGCCATGCATTCGGCCTCGGTTGGCTTCGACCGTTCTATTTGTACGGAGATGGGCAGGCCGCAACTTCCTTGTATGCACAATTGCGCACCGCAATTGACTCCGGGAGCCACGGTTTCGACATGTCGCACGGCGACCAAGTACGTGACTTCCTCCCGGTCGAACTGGCAGCGTCGCGAATCGCGGCACTTGCGTTGACACATCCCGATATGGGAACCGTTAACCTATGCAGCGGAAAGCCGACTCGAGTCATCGACATCGTGGGCGACTGGTTGCACGAATGGAATGCAGATATCGTCCTGAATCGTGGCGTACATCCTGTTCCTGACTACGAACCCTTTGCATTCTGGGGCAACGCACGTCGTCTGAATGCTTTGTTGGAGTCCACATGATCGAACGTGAATTGTTGCGCATCAAGGCAGTACCGGTCTACCAGAACAAGATGTTTGGCAGTGCGGAAGCAGCCCGTTCATGTCCCAGTGGCGACCTAGTGCTGACGCAGAACGAGCAAAGTGGTCTGGTCCACAATGCCGCCTTCAATCCTGCCTTGATCCAGTATGACAGCAGCTATCAGAACGAGCAGGTTCTTTCGAGCGTATTCCGTGCCCATATTGACCAGGTCATCGAACTGGTTGGACGCCATTTCGAGGCAATGTCAATTCTCGAAATCGGTTGCGGCAAGGGCGCGTTCCTCAATCTTTTGCTTGCCGCCGGCCATGAAGCACGCGGAATAGATCCCGCTTATGAAGGGGATTCGCCGCATATCGTTCCTCGCGCTTTTGAGCCGGGATTGGGCATTCGTGCAAACGCAATCATCATGCGCCATGTGCTTGAGCACATCCCGTCGCCTGTCGAATTCCTGCAACAAGTGCGCGCGGCGAATGGTGGCTTCGGCAGAATCTACATTGAAGTTCCGTGCCTTGACTGGATAATGCAACAAAGAGCGTGGTTCGACATTTTCTATGAGCATGTGAATTATTTTCGTATTGATGACTTCGCACGCATCTTTGGAAACGTGATCGAAACGGGACACCTGTTTGGCGGCCAATACTTGTATGCAGTCGCGGAGCTCGAATCCTTGCATGATCCCTCAATCGTGAAGGGCATAGGCAATCCAGTCACGCTGCCGATCGATTTCTTCGCCAGACTCGACCGCTGTGCGGCCGCCGTGCGGTCAAGCACTGCTTGTGCGATCTGGGGTGCTGCCGCCAAGGGCGTCATGTTCTCGCATCATTTGCAGTTGCGTGGCGTCATGCCATCGCTCGCGATCGACATCAATCCGGCGAAGCAAGGTTGCTTCCTGGCCGGCAGCGGGCTACCTGTATTGCCTCCGTCGGAAGCACTTGCCAGGTTGGGTGCTACACCTGACATCTTCGTCATGAATTCCAACTATCTTTCCGAGATTCGTGCATTGGGTGGCGCGGGTCCCAACTACATTGCGGTGGACCATACATGAACGAGTTCGAGGACGAAGTACGCAGGCGATTGCACGATGCGCGCACCAACCAACGCCTGCTCGACGATGCGTGCGCCTTTACCGAGTCCTCAGTCGCGGCGAAGTACTCCTACAATTTTCAGTGGCAGGGGCGACCGATCATCCAGTACCCACAGGATATCGTCGCAATGCAGGAGCTTGTCTGGACAACACGCCCGGACTTGATCATCGAAACCGGCATCGCACACGGCGGCTCTCTGATCCTGAGTGCCTCACTACTTGCCATGCTCGACTATACCGATGCAATCAAAAGCGGCGAAAAGATCGATCCGCGTACGCCGCGTCGGCGTGTTCTTGGCATCGACATCGACATACGTGCTCACAACCGGGAGGCGATCCTCGCGCATCCATTCGCCAGCCACATCGACATGCTGCAAGGTTCGTCGACTGATCCGGCCATCGTAGCTCAGGCGGCACAATTCGCACGCAGCTTCAAACGCGTGATGGTCTGTCTGGATTCGAACCACACCCATGCGCATGTACTGGCCGAGCTGCATTCCTATGCACCGTTGGTGACTCCGGGCAACTACTGCATCGTGTATGACACGATCATCGAGGACTTGCCTGCTGGCATGTACCCCGATCGCCCATGGGATGTCGGTAACAATCCGAAGACTGCAGTTCAGGCATTCCTTGCCGAGCATCCGGAATTTGCCGTCGATCGCGACATCGAAGCCAAGATCCAGATCACGGTCGCGCCGGGCGGCTATCTGCGCCGCATGAGTTGAACGTCGGATATGCGCTCACACCCGAATTGCCTCAGGTATCGCGCCGGTACGTCAAGGCGGTGATCTGCTCGGAAATCAGGCCGATCAAGAATATGATCACCGCGGCACTGAACAGCAGCAGGCTCATGTTCGTGAATCGGTGCTGGGTTGCGAAGGTGAAGCCGTAATATGCGAGTCCAAGCACGAAGAACACCGCGCTGATCGGCACAAACAACCTCAGGGGCGAGTACAACGTGGCGATCTTGAAGATTATGAGCAGAAATCGCAGCCCGTCACGAATCGGCTTGATATGGCTTTTGCCGACGCGCCTGGCAACCGGAATCGGCTCATAGGCAACGGCATAGGCACTTCGGAAGAAAGCCATGGTGCAGGTCGTCGGGTACGAGAATCCGTTTGGCAACAGATGCAGGAACTCGCGGAACCTGTCGGCGCGAACAGCGCGAAACCCGGAAGTCAGATCCTTGACCTCGAACCCGGTCATGCGGCTTGCAAGCCAGTTGTAAAGGGCATTGGCCAGGCCACGGCTGACGCCAGCCTGGCCGGACCAGTCACGCGCGCCGACAACCATGTCGAATCCTTCGTCGAGTCGCCTTGTCAGTTGATCGATGAGGCTTGGGTCATGCTGGCCATCGGCATCCATGAAAACAATCGTTTCGCCGCTGGCGGTCCTGGCACCCCGCTTGATGGCAGCTCCATTGCCCATTGAATACGGCTGGCGCAGGGTTTTTACGCCATTCTGACTGCAGATCTCGGCTGTTTCGTCGGTCGAGCCATCATCGACCACGATGATTTCTGCTTCAGGATGGGAGTTCCGCAGCGCCGGCAAAACGTGAGTCAGAGCCGCGGCTTCATTCTTTGCCGGCAGGACAATGCTGAGCATGGATACCCCGGAATTCGCGACCCTGGGTCGAAGCGGCCGGAAATTGTGTGGATTGGGCCACTATACTGCCCGGCAGGTGTTCTTTCGGCAATGTATTTGCGGTAGATTCGCTGCATCAACAGGGGTTTACGCGGACTTCTTATGGCAACTCAGATGAATCCGACAGCGCTGGCCGGGCTATCCGGGATCAGTCGGCGGCTGGTCGCGGAAGGCTTGCTCGGCGAATCCGATGCGCGCAAGGCGGTCGAGGACGCCAACAAGCAGAAGATTCCGATTGGTGCCTGGTTGTCCGAAAATGGCTTGGTATCAAGCGCCCAGGTCGCCCTGGCATCCGCATTCGAGTTTGGCATTCCGGTTTTTGATGTCACCGCGCTGGATCTGAGCCAGATCCCGATCAAGCTGGTCAAGGAAGAACTGATCAACAAGCACAAGGCGCTGCCGTTGTTCAAGCGCGGCAATCGCCTGTTTGTCGGCGTATCCGATCCGACCAACCTGCGTGCCCTGGATGACATCAAGTTCCAGTCCAACCACATAATCGAACCGATCCTGGTCGATGAGCAGCAGCTTGAGCGCGCCATTGAACAAGCACATGCCGCCACCAGCACCACGATCGACGACATGGATGATTCGGAAGGTTTGGAAAACCTCGATCTCGGTGACGTCGGCGAGGAGGAAGGCGGTTCCGGAGTCGATGCCAACAGTGCCGACGATGCGCCGGTGGTGCGCTTCGTCAACAAGGTACTGGTGGATGCAATCAAGCGCGGCGCCTCGGACATCCATTTCGAACCGTATGAGACATCCTACCGCGTGCGACTGCGAATGGATGGCATGCTCAAGCATGTCGCCTCGCCTCCGACTCGCCTGACTCCGCGCATTTCCTCGCGCATCAAGGTCATGGCAGGCCTCGATATCGCCGAGCGCCGGGTTCCCCAGGATGGCCGCATCAAGCTCAATTTGTCGAAAACAAAGTCCATAGACTTCCGCGTAAGTACCTGCCCCACCTTGTTTGGCGAGAAGATCGTCCTGCGTATCCTCGATGCCTCGGCGGCGAAGATGGGTATCGACAAGCTCGGTTACGAGGATGCCCAGCGCGACCTGTTCCTCTCCGCCATCCAGAAACCATATGGCATGGTGCTGGTGACCGGCCCGACCGGCTCGGGCAAGACCGTTTCACTTTATACGGCGCTGAACATCCTCAACACCGAAGGACGCAATATCTCCACGGTCGAGGATCCGGTCGAAATCCGCGTTCCCGGCATCAACCAGGTGCAACAGAACGCCAAGCGCGGCATGACCTTTGCCGCAGCGCTGCGCTCGTTTCTGCGTCAGGATCCGGATGTAGTGATGGTCGGCGAAATCCGCGACCTCGAGACCGCCGAGATTGCTATCAAGGCGGCACAGACAGGTCACATGGTGCTCTCTACCCTGCATACCAACGATGCGCCGCAGACTGTGGCGCGCCTGATGAACATGGGTATTGCGCCCTACAACATCACCTCATCCGTCACTCTGATCATTGCCCAGCGCCTCGCCCGTCGCCTGCACACCTGCAAGCGCCCGCTGGAATTGCCGGCGGCCGCCCTGCTGGCCGAAGGTTTTACCCAGGCCGATATCGATTCCGGCATGCAATTGCAGGAAGCCGTGGGCTGTTCGGGTTGCAACGAGGGCTACAAGGGCCGCACGGGCATTTATCAAGTGATGCCGATCACCGAATCGATCGCCAAAATCATCCTTTCAGGCGGATCAGCCATACAAATTGCCGAGCAGGCCAAGGCCGACGGGATTCCTGACCTGCGCGCATCGGCGCTTCTGAAAGCAAAGAACGGCATCACCAGCCTCGCAGAAATCAACCGCGTGACCAAGGATTAAGCCATGGCAACTACGACCGCAACCGCCAAAGCCGGCGTAAAGCACAACGTCGGCAAATCACGCGCCTCCCTGAGCCAGATGGAAACCTTTGTCTGGGTTGGCCTTGACAAGCGCGGGCAGCGCATGAAGGGCGAGATGACGACAAAGACCGCCAGTCTGGTCAAGGCCGAATTGCGTCGCCAGGGCATCAATCCGCAAAGCGTCAAGGCCAAACCCAAACCCTTGTTTGGCAAGGCGGGCAAATCGATCAAGCCACGTGATATATCGGTTTTCAGCCGACAACTCGCCACGATGATGGCAGCCGGCGTACCGATGGTGCAGGGTTTCGAGATTGTTGCGGGGGGTCAGAACAATCCACGGGTCAAGGACATGCTCGTCGACATCAAGACCGAGATCGAAGGCGGATCCGCATTGAATGAGGCTCTTGGCAAATATCCGGTGCAGTTTGACGAGTTGTATCGCAACCTGGTGAAGGCCGGCGAGTCGGCGGGCGTGCTTGACACCGTCCTCGATACCATCGCCAACTATCAAGAAAACATCGAGGCAATCAAAGGCAAGATCAAAAAAGCCATGTTCTATCCGGCGATGGTGTTGTCAGTTGCCGTCATCGTTTCCGCGATATTGTTGATTTTCGTGATTCCCCAGTTCGAAGAAGTGTTCAAGGGTTTCGGTGCGGATCTTCCCGCGTTCACGCAGATGCTGGTCAGCCTTTCACGCTTCATGGTTTCGTATTGGTGGGTCATCCTGCTGTGGTTTGTCGGCAGCATTGTTGGCCTCACTATGTTGTACCGTCGATCAGAGAAGTTCCAGCATCTGGTTGGGCGCATGGTCCTCAAGATTCCGATTGTTGGTGAAATTCTTCGACAATCCGCCATGGCCCGCTTCGCCCGCACACTGGGCGTGACGTTCAAGGCTGGTGTGCCGCTAGTTGAGGCGCTCGATTCCGTGGCGGGTGCAACCGGTAGCGTGATCTACAATGAAGCCGTCAAGCGCATCCGCGAAGACGTCGCTGTAGGCCATCAGCTCCAACTCGCAATCCGCCAGACCGGGTTGTTCCCGAACATGGTGGTGCAGATGGTCTCCATTGGCGAAGAATCCGGTGCGCTCGACGCGATGCTTTTCAAGATCGCCGAGTTCTACGAGCAGGAGGTCAATAACGCGGTCGATGCCTTGGCCAGCCTGTTGGAGCCATTCATAATGATCATCATCGGTGTCATCGTCGGCGGCATGGTCATCGGCATGTACCTGCCGATCTTCAAGCTCGGCGCAGTGGTCGGTTGATACCTACCCGACTCCTGTAGGAAGGACATTCACGCCCGAGGCGTTTGCAAGGCGTGAATGATGAACAGCGCCTCAAGCAGTGAGGGTCACCCCAAAGATGGAATAAGCGCCTGAAGCCACTTCCTGCAATAACGCAGGGGGGCGCAGTTCCGTGGATCTGCTTGGGGCGTTTCACGATTGGCGAAAGCTGCTATTTTGCTGGCTTTCGCGTGCGGGAATGCTTGAATGGAATGGTCGGCGCTGGAACAACCGGGGGTGTTGATCCCTCTCATTGGTGTGTTGGGGTTGCTGGTTGGCAGTTTCTTGAATGTCGTGATCCTGCGCCTGCCTCGGCGGCTTGAGCATGACTGGAAAATGCAGGCGCGGGAATTTCTCGGCCAGGAGCAATCTGAAGCTGTGGAAGTACCGCCGGATCTGGTGTTCAAGGGTTCGCACTGCCCGCACTGCAAGCATGAGCTGTCGCCGCTCGACAATATCCCGCTGATGAGCTTTGTATTCCTGCGCGGGCGCTGTCGTTACTGCAAGACAGCCATTTCCTGGCAATACCCACTGGTCGAGCTGATCAGTGGAATCGCCTGCGCGACGATCGCTTGGAAATTCGGCTTTGGCTGGCCATTGCTGGCGGGGCTGGCGTTCACCTGGATCCTGATCGCGGCATCGGGTATCGATGCGCGCACGCAATTGCTGCCGGATCAACTCACCCTGCCCTTGTTGTGGATCGGCTTGTTGATTTCGCTGATACCCGTTTTCATTGCGCCTGCCGATGCCATTCTCGGCGCTGCCATCGGCTGGCTCAGCCTGTGGTCGGTATTCTGGCTATTCAAGCTGATGACGGGCAAGGAAGGCATGGGCTACGGCGATTTCAAGCTGCTCGCCGCCTTGGGTGCCTGGATGGGCATGTCTGCCCTGCTGCCGATCATCCTGCTGTCATCGCTGATTGGCGCGGTTATCGGAAGCATTGCGCTTTTCGCGAAAGGAAAGGACAAGAGCACGCCGATTCCATTCGGCCCATTCATTGCCGCCGCTGGCTGGGCCTGGTTTGTGTTTGGCAATGAATTGCTGGCGCTTTACGGGCAATGGTTCTTTTCTCCATGACAGTACATGGATTCGGCTATGCGCTTGCCGCCCGAAAACGAGAATGCCGACCAAAGGGTCGGCATTCCGGAATGGTGGGCGATAGTGGGATCGAACCACTGACTTCCACCGTGTGAAGGTGGCACTCTACCGCTGAGTTAATCGCCCGTTGTCTATCAAGTTCCGCTGTCGCACGTCGCGAAGATCATTACCTCTCTCTCAGTCCAGAGAGACAAGGGGTGAGGGCCACTTCGCGCCCTTGCAGAACCTCATCCATGCATTGGTGCCGGAAATAGGAATCGAACCTACGACCTCATCATTACGAATGACGCGCTCTACCAACTGAGCTATTCCGGCGCAGAAGGGTTGCGGAGTATAGACGCCAGGAATGGGTTCGACAAGACTGCCTCAGGCCAAACAGGCCGGTTCCAATCGAAGCGCGGGCTACCGAACCGTGACTACCAGCACCCCGCAACACCGAGCGTACCCGTCGCAGTCTTCTGGCCCAGTTGATTCAACGACAGCACCTTGCATTTCGTGTCCTTGTCCTGCGGCGCGACAGGGGTGGCGGTGATTACGTAAGTGGTTGCAGCAAGGGCATAGGAAATCGTGTAGTACGGTGTCCCCGTTCGCGGAGACTGATTAAAGGTCTCCGGAAAAGCTGCATAAGTTCGCTGCAATGTGAATTGGCGCTCCAGGGCTTGTGCGATCTCGGACAGATCTGCCTTGGCCTGGGTTCGCCGCGTCTTGCGCACGTGCTCATTGTAGGACGGCAAGGCGATAGCGGCGAGGATGGCGACGACCGCGACGACGATCATCAACTCGATGAGTGTGAATCCCCTGGATTTGTTCAAGGCCTTGTCCTCTTGAATGATCCGGCAGTACATATGGCCGGGTTGCAACATGTTGTGCTTCTCGTCGAGTGTGGCCCGGATACTCGCAGGTATCCGGGCCGACATTGGCACGCCTCGATCAGCGGATCTGCTTCCACGAAATACGTCCGCAGGGGATCGCCTTGCCTGGCGGGCGACCGGCCGAGTTTGGCGAACGCCAGCTGCATCCGGTCGATGGGGGTGGCCATACGCAATTGGCGCCGTTCTCGTCGCAATCGCAGGTGTCGCCGTTTGCCGGTACGCATGCGCCACCGCCAGTGCCATCTTCCGCCATCGGCGGCACGATCAGGTTCGACCCACCGATGACGACGATTGGTGGCTCGCCCGGCGGTGGTCCACGCACCGTGTCGGTGCCAGCCAGAGCTCCAGCGGGCGGTGCCATGCCGGTCCCCCAGCCTCCTGCCGGTACGATCGGAATGTAATCGGCCGCGCCGGTCAGCGCATCAAGCACCATGGTTGCGTTCAGGCTGCCCGGTTCGCAGGTATCGCCTTCGGGGCGGAAGGTATTGAAGATCACGTTGCTGAGAATGCCCTGGGGCGTCGCGGTGACGCGTTCGCCGTCAATCGCGGTAGCCGAGGCTCCCGTGCAACCGGTACCGGAACATTTCAGATCCATATACCAGCCGAGCTTGCCCGGACCCGTCGCCGACTCACGATAGTCGACGGGATTGCGCGTGGCCGTACGGTAGCCGTTGATGCCGCCGGCGCCGAGCGGGGTATAGCTCGTGATTTCCTGTTTCTGGAGATCCGCATAGGCCCCGCTGACGCGGGTCGCGATCGGGAAGAATGAGGTCCAGGTGGAATTGAGATCATCGTAAGCGCGGCTGTCCCAGATCCCGTAGAGCGAATCCAGGGCCGGACGCGTGCCAAGCCCGATTTGGGTCTCGTCGGCATCATTCGGATTGAGGTAGCGGCCAGTGCCAAAGACTACGATCGTGCCACCCAGCGGATTGGCAACCGTGTACGAACCGCTGGTGATCGATTGCGGTTTGCCGGTTGGGTCCTTGGCAACGAAGATCGGAGCACCCGAGTTGCCCTTGTCCCAACTGCCGCCGGTCAACTCGAAGCGCCACATGTTGCCCTGGTAATCGCCGGCATAGATCGTGTCGGCCGCACCATTGCCTGAGTTGTCGACCAGTACCGCGGTGGCCAGGCCATTGGGTCCTTCAACGCAACCCGATGCGCCGGCGGCACACCCAACGCCGGTATCAATCTTCTTGATCAGTGCGCCGGTGGCCAGATCCACAATGAACAAGACTGCGCGCTGGCGATCGCTGTTGAGCCCATTGCCGAACACCGCGACCCATTGGCCGCCCTCGGTGATGCCAATGTACGGGCGACCGACAAACTGGCCCATGTCGCCATCCATGCTGTTGTTGAACTCCCACATCACATCGCTCGCATCAAAGTTGCGCGGGTCGCTGACATCAAGTGCGTAGATCGCCCGTGCGCCCGCACCGGTGGAGCCTACCAATACCGTCTTCCAGGTGCCGAGGTAGGCATCGGTCACGGTCGGCGTGCCGTCGACGAAATAGCGGTGCACATAACCCGGCCTGGCGAGTTCGTTGAGATTGCCCAGAACGGCATTGGGAATGAATGCGAACTGTTCCACGCCGCCGCCGGTGCCATCGCGACCGTCAAAGGCGTGCAGCATGCCGTCGTTGGCGCCGACGAAAAGAATCGGGTTTTCATTTCCCGGCCCGAATATGGTCTTTTTCGATTCGACGTAGGCGGCGTAGCTTGAAGCCGCTCCGGCATCCACACTTTCCAGGATCTTGCCGTAGCCGAAACTCGTCACGCCAATCACCGCCGGAGTCGAGTTGAGGATGTCGCCGACCTTCGAGCTGCGCTTGCGGTACGGGCAATCGGTTGCAACCGTGCAACCGGTCACGCCTTGCTCGTTGCTCTGGTCACCCTTCAGATAGTCAATCAGCTCGGCGACGGTGTACTCGCTTGGCAGCGTGCCTTTCAACGTCGTCTGCATGGCAGTGTCGAGACCCGCCGTCGTGAACGCTGTTCCCGCGAAACCTCCGGTAACCGGCTTGGCGGTGAAGACCTTGCGCACGCCGGGTGCGGGCATGCGGGCACTTGTACTCCAGACCGGAGTGCCGCCCGAATCGTAGGTGCCATCGGAACGCAGCTCGAATGCCTCGATGTTTCCGGACCAGTCTTCGGATTTGTACGATGCCTGGTAGGCCAACGTGGCACCGGGAACGTAACGCGGCGTGCTCGTCGCCACGCTCGCGGTCGGTTGCGAGTTGTTGATGATGTCGGCAAAGGCTTTGTCAAGCTGGGTGCGCAAGGTGGCCGGGTTGGTAACCAGGAAGTAGTTGTCCGGCACGCCATTGCCATCGACATCGACCTCGGCCGGCTTGGGTGCACCATATTTGGCGGCGTACCAGAGTGGGTCATTGAGGAGGGTGGCTCCGCCTGTCGCACCCGCCGCTGTCGGTGTGAAGACGCGGGTGGACGAAAGCGGCAGCTGTGAAGCACAAGCCGCCGGCGGTGTGGTGACTCCGCAACCGCCGGGCAAAACCGGATTCGGCGTGTTCAAGGCGTAGGGCAGGAAACTGCCGGTACCTGAGTCCGTGTCGCGCACATCGAGGTACACGCCATCCTGCGTGGTACCCGACATCACATAGCCCATGTTCTGGTCAGCGCTACCGGCTGCGTATTCGGAACCCAGCGAAACGCTGACCGTACCATCCGCATTGGCGACAATCAAATAGCGCACGATCGCGTCCATGTCATGGTCGTTGCCCTGCTCGACGTCCTCGTAATTGATGCGGAAGATCGCGTAGGCTCGACCACCGTTGACCGTGGAATCGGAAGGCTGCCCCGGGAGATTGGCGATTTTCTCCACATAGAAATCAACAATGGTATTGGTCGGTTTGCGGGTGCCGGTGCCAAACGTGCCGCTGGCGGTCTTGGCAAACGGCAGCAAGGTGATCTTGCCGCCGCCAATCGGAAAATCGATGCGCGGCAGCGGCGAAGCCAGCGCTATGGCATAGGTGCTGAGGTTCTGCTGACCGGTCACGGTGCTTAGATCGTTGGCGCGCGCAAAACGTGCCACCGCGGAGGTGGAATACGAGCCGCCCTTGGTCGGCTCTTCCGGGGCAAGGCCGCGGATATTGCCGAAGCTCGATGCCGTCTTGGCCGTTGGTGCGCCATCGGTGACGTTGTTGACGTCGCCGATGAACACGGACTTGGAACCTGCCCCGAACTCGGAATTCCAGATGGCCTGGCCTTCGGTCTGCAGGCTGAAACCGGAAATCGAGGCCGGGGTGACGCTGGTCGCGGTAATCGCTCCGGTGAACGGACTGCCCGGCACATCCCCGTCGTAACTCGGATTGATATCACTAATGATGGTCTGGAACGGGCGCGAGCAGGAGAGGAAGCCACCACCGCCGGGAGCTGCGGCGTAAGGATCCTTCCAGGTTTCCTTGGCAAGGTTCATGGCGGTTTCTTCAGCGGCACCCTGTCCGGACGGGTCACCGGTGCTGAAGCGTGCTGTCGGTGCTGCGGCGCCGGCAAAATAACGCATGCTCTCGTAAACCATTTCGCCCAAGGGATTGCCCCACATGCGGCATTCGCCATTGTTGATGGCGCGATCGCCGACCGATGGGCAATGGCCGTTGCCGTTGCCCCAGTTCCAATTGGAGTCACTGGTGAGGTTGTTGCTGGTACCGCCAGCATAGTTGCCGCCAATCATGCGCAGGCCATTGATCGTATTGACGATGCCTTTTACGTTGCTGCGGAAGATGCCGGTCGCCGGATCGATCTCGCTGCCGAAGTTGGCCATGTTACGGCGCAGGACGCCGCCCTCGAGATTGTTGAACTGCGAGCCGGTGATCAGGCCGAAGTACATGCGTGAGGTTTCGCCATAGTCATGCAGGATGCCGGTCGGCTTGTACTGGCCGTTGGGATAGGCCTTGCAGGTCGTCTCGCGCAACGCGGCATTGCTGGCCGGGCAGGATTGCACCCGGACCAGATAGTCATCGCGGGTCGTGGCGAAACCGGGTGTCTGCATGAAGAGACCCCAGTTGTCGCCACCCGTGCCTTCCTGGTGTCTGAAAGTGATCGTATGCGTACCGGCACTCAGGAAGACATCACTCGAATGAGAGAGAAGGCCAGCATCACTGCGATCATTTCCGTGTCCGCCATACCAGCCAACGATGGGGTTGCCATCGATGGTCAGATCGACCGCATCATCGCCATCGACCGCAAACTTGTAGGTACCTGCGGCTGGCACGACCAACTGACCGGAAATGCGGGTCATGTAGTTGTCCTGACCACAACTGTTGCTGCCGGGAACAAACGGGTTGTTGTTGCTGCCGGTTGCATTGATCTGGGCGACCGCACCCGAGCCGCACAATCCGCCGGCGACTCCATTGGTAGTGAAAAAGGTATCCATTGCGGCTCGGGTGGCGGGACTGCCGCCGGATGTTTTCCAGGTCGTGATGGTCAGTCCGGACAACATCGAGGAGGACACCAGGTCCCAGGTCGCAGCAACCGATCCAACGCAATTCACGCGGGTGTTGGTTGCCGTGAAACACTTGTTGCCGGCCACCGGGCCTTCAATCGACAGCCAGTTCCAGACCCGCTTGTCGGTGTTTTTCAGCACGCGCAGCATCGGCGCCTGGTACGCTGGAAAGACAAACGAGTTGTTGATGCCGGTCGTCGTGGTTACCGCAAACAAGATGTATTTGCCGGCATCCGGCGCAGTCAGCGGCGCATAATTGGCGATGTCGTAACCATCACGCGCGACACTCTGGTATTCCTTGCCCCAGCTATGCCCATCCTGAGGCAGGAAGGCTCCCTGCAGGACGGTTTCGGTGGAGGTATCGGTCTGGCGCCAACCGCCAAAGAGGACGCGGCGCAAGGCATCCAGGCGCGAGGTGGTCAGGTAGTTGAGGAAATCGCCACTCCACTTGCCCGAACACTGCTTGCTGCTCGCTGCCGAACTCGGCACGAATTTGTCCGTGCTCCACGTGTAGCAGACGTTCGAATTGAAGTTGCCGAAATAATCCAGCACGGCCGGCTTGTAGCCGATATCCAGCGCGCCATCGCCGTTGAGATCCGAGGCATCGTTGTAGGCCTCGTAGTAGATCTTGTGGTCCTTGCCCATGACCAGCATGTTCAGGGGCGGCTGGCCGCTGGCCGTGAACAGGGGTTGCTGGGCGACGTCAATGCCGCCCGAGGCGGCCTGGGCCAGGGCATCGGTGGGATGCGCCATGCCAGCCGCGGCGCACAGGGCGGTGAATATCGCGGCCAGTCGTGTGTCGAGCAGTTTCATTTGAGTTCTCCCGTCCAGGCAACGGTTCAAAAGACGTAGATGGTTTGTACGGTGGCCCATGAGGCGTTTTCCACCGAGCTCCCAGGATCCTTCTCCTGGCCCGAAATCACGTAGAAGCGGGGTTTCTTGTTTGGATCGTCACCGACGATGCTGCCACGCTGCTCGGGACAGGCACCGCCGCAGGTGCGCACCTGTTTCTCGAACTGGATGGCTGGCGGATAGGTGGTCAGCCACGAATCCCAGGGCATTGCATTCGTGGACGGCAGCCCCACGGGAATCGGCGAGATGAAGTCGTATGCATACAAAGGGTCACTGACTTGATCGCGTCCTTCGGCCATCCTGCCTTCAGCTCGCTCGAATGCGACCTGCTGGGCGCGGAAGTTTCCCGACATGCGCTCCTGCATCATCGTCACCTGCATGGCTGTAATGCCCAGCAGGGTCAGCAGCAGCAACATGATCAGGGCAACGAAGAGGACTGCGCCCTGATTGCGCTTGAACGGTGGATTTGGGCATCGGATCATGGCGTACTCACGAATTGAACAGGCGATTGCGCAAGGCAACCGTGGTTTCGTAGACCTCGCGGATTGCTCCGTCGTTGTCGGCCGGCGTGTAGTCGACATCCAGAATCTTGTAGGTGCGATCCGGGGCACCGGCTCGTCCCGGGCTGCGAATCAGCAAGCCGACGCGCGCGCTGAGAACCTGCCGCCAGCGATCGTCTATCGCCGCTTCATTGGTTGCGCCAGCGATGACTTGCGCCGCAGTCCTGTACTCGTTGATTGCGGCATCACTGGTCGCATCGGTATCAACGCCGAAGCGCACCTGCATGTTCTCCACCCCCTCGATGAACTCTTCGGCTGCATCGAGGACGACATCTCCACGCTTGAAGCGCATCAAATACAAGGATCTGATTCCACTCGCGTTTTTCTTGATGAACAGCGCAAGGTATTCGGCCCGATGGACTTCGGCATTCAAGCTTGAGGGCCCGACCAGAGGCTTGGCATTGAGAGCGGCGTTGGAAATCCGGAAATCCCACGGACACGGTGCCGCGCCACAGGTGTCGACCGAGGGATCAAGGTAGACATTGGGAGACGTGGCTCCGCCCACGGTAATCGTCGATCCCGGCGTGGTTCCGCTAGTGTTGCGGCGAAGATGTCGGCTGAACGGCAATTCTGCAGGCCAAACAACACTTTCTTGTTGGGTTCGGGAAGAAAAGCCGCACCGGGGGTACCAATGAGGAGCGTGAGGTCGTTTGCCGACTTGGTCACACTGACCACCGTTGTGCTTTCCTCACTCAATACGCGCAGGATCAGCACGTCCGTGCCATCGACGATGGCCTCGCCCGCCAACTCGGCGGGTGCCGTCCCGACTCCCGCCGTGTATGCCTCGATCGGACGCTGGAAGCGATACTTGTTGCCGCCTGGGACAGTTCCGTCGAATCGGGTCAGGTGATTGACGAAGCTGTGCTGGACCGTGCGCCCGGCATCGGATCCGCAACCCATGAAACCGACCATACGCAACTGGCGCTGCAGGAACTGACTGGCGAATCGACCGTTCTCCTGGACCCGCGAAAGACCTTCGGTCATCTGCGAAGTCGCGCTGGATGCGCCGAAAATCTGCACGAGGCCGAGTGAAATCAGTCCGGCGATCAGCAAGGCGATCATCAACTCGATCAGCGAAACGCCGGCCTGTCCGATGCGCCGCCCGACTGCGGATTTCTGCTTGATATTCATCGTCATGTGGGCTGCCTACATCCGGCTCGATACGACAAACACGCTGGTTTGGCCATCAGTGCCCGCACCCGGGCCGCCATCGGTCAAACCCGCTCCGAAAGTCGCTGCATCCTCGGTGCACTTGCCTTCGGAATTGCCACTGGTGGTCTCCCAGCGCGCATCGCTCCAGCGAATGCAAACGGCGACTTCATTGGCGCTGATCGGGGCGATGGCACCGCGACCGTTGGGCAACTGACAGCGAATCAGTCTTTGCCATTCACCGAGCTCGAAGGCAGCGGGTGGACTGGTCGAGGGTGTCGAAGTGCACGCCACATCGGCATAGTTGTCGGCGTAGTAACTGGCGATGTTGGCGCGGTTTGCGCGAATATTGTCGAGCATCATGTTCGCAAAACCGGTCGCCTGGCTGCGGAAATTGGCACTCTGGTTGGCCTTGACCGAATAAGCCTGCAATGCGGCCAGGCCAAGCAAGCCGAAGCTCAGGACAAGAAGCGCAATGAGCACCTCGAGCAAGGTGAACCCGCGCGGGGAAACCTGGAAGTTCATGTTGGATATCCGAGTTCTCATGTGCAGTCCACCTTTGACGAACTCGATCGCCCCAGTGCCGTGACCACGATCGAGCGCTGCTGCTGGTTGGCACAATTGCTGACCGGCTTGAGCGTGAAGGTGACGTCGCCCGTGGTGTCCGAGCTGGCCTGACCGCGCGGATTGAAGCGCACGAAGGTTTGTGCGGCGTCCGGCAGCAAGGTGTTATGGGTATTGCCGATCCAGGTGCGCAGGACCGCTGCGCTGTCAATTGCCGTGGGCGTAGTGGCGCCGGCAGTGTCATCGATGAATACCATCCAGCCTTTGGTCCAGACGGTGGATCCGCCACATGCTGTCGGCGTGCTGCCGCCGGTGGTGTCGGCCGCACAAATCGTGACCCCGCGTGTGCGCGTTATCGACTCGTTGCGCGCATAGTTGAGTGCACTGAGGAAGTCGTTTGCTTCGGTGCTGACGCGATTGCCGCGAATCATGTAGTTGAAGCTCGGAAACGCCATTGCTGCCAGGATCGCCAGGATTGCAATAGTGATCATCAACTCGACCAGACCGAAGCCCGATCGAGCGAAACGGCTGGGAAAGGTCTGATTGAACCTCGATGGCATGAAACCCCCTAGTCCTGCGGCAGACTTATGACCGTGAAAGTACGCGGCGACTACGCGCTGGGCAAGCGCACCGCGCGTGCGAGGTAGGATATGGCGGATGAGCGGTGGAACCTTCCCTGGTTGGTGTCAGGGCAAACCCGGACGTTTCGAGGCGGTGGCAGTCAGCCGACAACCTTGATGCGCAGTTCCTTGGGCAGGGCGAAGGTCATGGTTTCGCGCTGGCCGGCCAGTTCGCGAACCTCGCCGATGCCCCAGGCCTTGAGGCGCTCGATGACTTCGATGACCAGGCTCTCGGGGGCGGAGGCACCGGCGGTCAGGCCGACGCGGTGGCGGTCTTTCAGCCACTCCGGCTGGATGTCGTCGGCACCATCGATCAGATAGGCCGGAACGCCCTGCTTCTCGGCCAGCTCGCGCAGGCGATTGGAATTGGAGCTGTTCGGCGAGCCGACCACGAAAACGATATCGCACTGCTGGCCGAGCTCGCGCACCGCATCCTGGCGATTTTGCGTGGCGTAGCAGATGTCGTCGTGGCGCGGTCCGAGGATATTCGGGAAGCGCGCCCGCAAGGTGTCGATCACGGTGCGGGTATCGTCGACCGACAGCGTGGTTTGGCTTACATAAGCAAGCTTGGCGGGATTGGCCGGGTTGAGGCGGGCCACGCATTCCGGGGTTTCAACGAGGTGGATGCGGCCCTTGTTCAGGGGGCTCCACTGACCCATCGTGCCCTCCACTTCCGGATGCCCGGCGTGGCCGATCAGGACCACGTCACGCCCGGCCTTGCCATGGCGGGCGACCTCGATATGCACCTTGGTCACCAGCGGACAGGTCGCATCGAACACGTTCAGGCCGCGCCTGTCGGCTTCGATCCTGACTTCCTGGGAAACGCCATGGGCGCTGAAGATCACCGTGGCACCGTCCGGCACCTCGTCAAGCTCCTCGACAAACACGGCTCCGCGCTTGCGCAGCGAATCGACGACAAAGCGGTTGTGCACGACTTCGTGGCGGACATAGATCGGCGCACCGAACGATTCCAGGGCGCGCTCGACGATCTCGATGGCGCGGTCGACTCCGGCACAGAATCCCCGCGGGTTGGCGAGCAGCACTTGCATGCCCGGCATTATCGCGCAGTGGCCGGCTTGCTGGCGAACAATCCGAACACGATCAGCATGACGGCCCCGACGCTGATCGCCGAATCGGCGATGTTGAAGGCCGGCCACGACCAGGTGCCGTAATGGACATCGATGAAATCGACGACATGGCCGAATCGGATGCGATCGATCACGTTGCCGATGGCACCGCCAATGATCAGGGCCAAGGGCACCGCGGTGCGCCAGTCCGTGCGATTCGTGCGTGAAAGCCAGACGACGAGGATGGTCGAAACAATCACCGCCAATGCGGTAAAGAACCAGCGCTGCCAGCCGCCGGCATCGGAGAGGAAACTGAACGCCGCCCCCTCGTTGTAGGCCAGCGTCCAATTCAGGAAGCCGGCAATCACGGGCAGCGACTCATGCAACTGAAAATGCTGCAGCACGAGCCATTTGCTGACCTGGTCGGCAACGATGATGAACGCTGACAGCAGCAGCCAGCTCAGGGCATTGGTTTGCTTCGACATGAAGTCCGCACGGATCCGTTGGAACCGTGAATGGTACATGGCCGCGCGCGTCCTGGCCCGCCAGTGCAGGTGATGTCCGGCATGGCGGCCTGTGCCAGGCGAACTTCCAGGGCTGGAATCGCTATGCTTGGCCATTGCCCGTGCACTGCTCGAGAGCCTGATGATTGCCGCCCCGCGTTGTGACCGCGCTGATGCGTGGAAGATCCTTAAAACCCTGTTTGAAACGAGCGCTGCGCGATTCGATCTGCGCGAGGCGTTCGCGGTCGATGCGCGGCGCTTTGATTCGCTTACGTTCGAGGCAGCCGGCGTGTTTGCCGATCTTTCCAAGAACCTGATCGACCAAAGGGTGATGGCCGCCCTGGCAGACCTGGCCCGCGAATGCCGCATCGAGCAGCGGCGCGATGCGATGTTGGCCGGGGCGGCGATCAATGCGACGGAGAACCGTGCCGTCCTGCATGTCGCGCTGCGTGCGCCGCGCGAGTCGGCGCTGCATGGCGAAGAAGTCCATGAAGTCCTCGAGCGCATGCTCGCATTCGCCGAGCGCGTGCGCGACACGCGCGCGAGCGGCATCCGGCACATCGTCAACATCGGCATCGGCGGCTCCGATCTCGGCCCGCAGATGGTCGTGCCTGCCCTTGACGCTTATTGCCAACGCGACCTTGCCCTGCATTTCGTCTCCAATGTCGACGGCCATGACATCGATTCCGCGCTGCGTGGCTTGAAACCCGTCGAAACCTTGTTCGTGATTGCCTCGAAAACCTTCACGACCCAGGAAACCATGAGCAATGCGCGGATTGCACGGGATTGGTTTGTCGCCAATGGCGGCACCGATACGCGCAGGCATTTCGTCGCCGCGACGACGAACATCAAGGCCGCCGCGGAGTTCGGCATCGACACGACGTTCGGATTCTGGGACTGGGTGGGCGGTCGCTACTCGCTGTGGTCGGCGATTGGCTTGCCGATTGCGCTGGCCGTTGGCGCGCAGAACTTCCGCGAACTGCTTGGCGGCGCGCAGGCGATGGACCGGCATTTCCGCGAGTCGCCGATCGAGCGCAACCTGCCAATCCAGCTCGGCCTGCTGGATGTCTGGTACCGGAATTTCCACGGTTTCACGAGCCGCAGCATCGCTCCCTACCACCAGGGCCTGCGCCGCCTTCCGGCTTATCTGCAACAACTGGAAATGGAGAGCAATGGCAAGCGCGTCGATATCGATGGGCAATTGCTGCCCTTCGCGACCAGTCCGGTGATCTGGGGCGAGGCCGGCACCAATGGCCAGCACGCCTATTTCCAGATGCTGCACCAGGGCAGCGACGTGATCCCGGTCGAGTTCATCCTCGAACGCGATCCAGCGCATGTGCATGCCGATGCGCACCGCAAGCTGCTTGCCAATGGACTGGCCCAGGCCCAGGCATTGATGCTCGGCAGGAGTGCAGCCGAGGCAATCGGGGACAAGGTGCCGACGGCATCGCCATTGATGGACCCGGAGGTGCTGGCGCGACATCGCACCTTCCCCGGCAATCGCCCGAGCAGCACCTTCCTCATCGATCGACTGACGCCTGCCGCGCTCGGCGCACTGGTCG
>Ga0209063_1000501_pt1 | contig 26397 bp, 16 predicted proteins | sample KloWWTmeKNB19Kit_FD_187177 | JGI IMG/M metagenome (GOLD analysis project Ga0209063, IMG submission 187177) | Active sludge microbial communities from Klosterneuburg, Austria, studying microevolution and ecology of nitrifiers - Klosterneuburg... | ecosystem: Engineered > WWTP > Aerobic digester >... | reverse complement strand
GAAGGGTTGGAAGATTTTGTCTATTATTTTTTGAGGGATGCCGTTGCCGTTGTCCTTCACCTTGACCTCGACCTTGTCCTTCACCTTTCTGGTACTTACTTCAACAGTGGGTACGTAAATTTTTCCTTCGGCATTAAGCTTTCCGCTTTCAGCCTTCTGCCTTTCATTCACTACATAAAATGCATTCGTAATCAAATTCAAAATCACCCTACCAATATCCTGCGGGATGATATTGATAAGCCCGATACTGCTGTCAAAGTCTGTTTTTAAAGTGGCGTTGAAAGATTTGTCTTTTGCCCGGAGGCCATGATAGGAGAGCCGCAAATATTCATCGGCTAAGGCATTAATATCTGTCGCTTCTTTCTGCCCGCTGCTGCTGCGGCTGTGTTGCAGCATGCCTTTTACAATGGCGTCGGCCCGTTTACCATGGTGATTTATCTTTTCAGAATTATCCTTGATGTCTGCAGCAATCAGTTTTACTTCTGCTGTATTGCCCTTGTCAACCTCCTCAACCAATTCACTAATCAATTCACTATTTACCTCACTAAAATTATTAACGAAGTTCAACGGGTTCTGTATTTCATGAGCAATACCAGCAGTGAGCTCTCCCAGGCTTGCCATTTTTTCTGATTGGACAAGTTGGGATTGGGTAGATTTTAAACTTTCCAATGCATTCTCCAGATCATTCTTTTGTTTCGATAATAGGATATTCCTTAGTTTTCTCTGACGGCTGTTTCTCCATAGCATCAATGCTACCAATAAAAAAATACCTAAACCTGCCAGCAGAAAATAGATTTTTATTTCATTCCGGTATTCAGCATTAGTCGCTTCTATTTCCTGTATGCGTTGCTGATTATTAAAATCAATGTTCTGGAAATCCTGTGTTTGCTTGGAATTGAAAAGGCTGTCATTGATTTTTATTATATGCGACTGGTACTTAACCACACTGTCATTATTGCCATCAGTTTTATAATATTCTGCAAGGGCTTTATAAGATCGTAAATAAAGGTCAGGAGCATTGAGGAATCTTGCAACGGCTAATCCTTTTTGGATGTAATAAAACACAGAGTCCCGTTCGCCAAATTGTTTATGAATATCTGCAAGTGCAAGATTAGTAGCCGCAATCCCACGGTAATATTTATGATCTGTACTTGCACGTAATGCAGCAAAGAAAATCATCTCAGCTTCCTTTTGTCTTCCCAATGTCATATAAACTCTTCCCTGATTAAGCAGGATACTGCCCAGGTATTTCTGAAAACCTGATTTTATTGCATACTCATTTGCTTTATCAGCACACCAAAGTGCTGAGTCTTTTTTGTTTAAACTAAGGTAAGTTCTGCCCAGTGTTGTATATGAAATGCTGAGGAGTCTTTCATTTTTTGCAAGTTCAGCTTTTTGTAATGTTGACTGGTAATATTCAACTGCTTTACCCAGGTTACCTGAGTTTCCGTACAGGATGCCAAGATATTGAAATGCCCGGGCTTGCTTGGTCAATCGTTGCAATTTAGGAGCCGCTGTTCTGTCCGTATACACATCAATGGGTATATAGAAACCAGAAAGTAAATTATTTTCGCTTTCAGGGTCATCAGTAATCTCAACAGCTGCCAATAAAATTTGAAGCGACCGGGGATAATTGCCAAGATTTATCAATGCATAACCCATTTCAGACAATGCGAAACATTCCTCAAGCGGCAATTTCATTTTTTTTGCAAGCACATGCATACGGCTGGCATATAAAAAAGCACTGTCTGGATTCAATTCAGCATAATTGTAAGCGATACTTCCAAGCAGTATTAATTCAGCTGTATCAGTCTTTGCCGAGCGAAGTTCATTTTTCAGGCTGTCAGTCCCATAGTCCTCTTGCGAATGCACTATAATCGTAACGAAGAAGAGACAAATTGTGTATGTTACTCGTTTCAGCATTTGTTTTAATTATTAAGTGGTATACTAATAATAAACTCTGAACCTTCGCCTTCCTTCGTTTCCACCTTCAATTCTCCACCATGTGCTTTTACAATATCATAACTCAGTGATAAGCCCAAACCCGTTCCCTGCCCGGTTGGTTTGGTGGTGAAGAAGGGTTGGAAGATTTTGTCTATTATTTTTTGAGGGATGCCGTTGCCGTTGTCCTTCACCTTGACCTCGACATTGTCCTTCACCTTTCTGGTACTTACTTCAACAGTGGGTTCGTAAATTTTTCCTTCGGCATTAAGCTTTCCGCTTTCAGCCTTCTGCCTTTCATTCACTACATAAAATGCATTGGTAATTAAATTCAAAATCACTCTTCCTATATCCTGCGGGATGATATTGATATTGACGATACTGCTGTCAAAGTCTGTTTTTAAAATGGCGTTGAAAGATTTGTCTTTTGCCCGAAGGCCATGATAGGAGAGCCGCAAATATTCATCGGCTAAGGCATTAATATCTGTCGCTTCTTTCTGCCCGCTGCTGCTGCGGCTGTGTTGCAGCATGCCTTTTACAATGGCGTCGGCCCGTTTGCCGTGGTGATTTATTTTCTCTTCGTTAGTAATTATATCGTGTATTAATTCACTTTCTAAATTTTCATCTCTTTCTGCATTCGGCTTTAAGCGTTCCGCTTTAAGCTCTTCTAATAATTCCTTATTTACTTCCGAAAAATTATTAACGAAGTTCAACGGGTTTTGAATTTCATGGGCAATACCGGCGGTGAGTTCTCCCAGGCTGGCCATCTTCTCGGATTGAATCAGTTGTTTTTGCGTAACCTGCAATTCAGCCAGTGCATCTTCTGTTCTTTTTTTCTCTTCTTTTAGTTTCACCAGGTCCTCTTCAGCTTGCTGGGCCAATTTTTCTGCCTGTTGAAGATCTTTGTAACGTTTATAAGTAAGGCTTAACACCGAAGTAAATCTCCGGAATATCTGCAACTCAACTTCTGATAATTTCATATCAGTCCAGGCAAATACACCTCCTTCTTCAAAGAAAAAATAATGTCCGTATTGAATTTCGTCCGAAGCAAAATCAGGAAATGAAACTTGCTGGTTCATTACCTGGTAGTACTCTTTTATTTCAGCACCCTGTAAAACCGGATGAAATTCTTTTTGTTGCTTCCAATGATCATAAACGCCATCCAATACAGGATGGCCTGCCAGTTTCAATTTCGCTATTATCTTTTTAGATTTATCGTCTCCCGTGGCTGTGGTAACAGTAAGGTCTGCCACCCTGGTTTCTTCATCAATTAAAGTGACTCCACACCTCCGGGGAGTAACCCGAAGAGACCGCAATTCGACAAAGAATGCATCAACGGTTAAGGCCAGATCCTCCGAACTATGCATGGCCATTGCTTTTGCTCTCACTCTTTCTAAGGCAGCTTCAATCTGTGCTTCTTTTGCCTGCGCTTCTGCTCTTTTCAGATCAAGGAAACGGGTATAGGTTTGCTCGAATACTTTGGCAAAACGTTTAAAAAGGTCGTACGCCCCGGGGCAGGGATCGTAGGTAATAAAAATGATATAGCCATATTTAAAAAACGCAACATGGTCAATTTGTGAAGCAGGAAAGGGGATTCCATCGCCTTTCATTTTCAGCAACTGTTCTCCTACACCAGGCAAAGTGCAAAGGTATTCGTAATGAGCAGGACATTCATCTTCGCCGATTTCATTGATCAATAATGATTCTCCTTTTTGCCCCGCTTCATAATAGCGAAGAAATATACCTTCTCTCGGCGTTCTGTACTTTGGAAATGTGCCCTGGCCATTACTGCCCCATTCCAATGATCCTTCAGGATCTTCATCATAAATATTAAATGCACAGAACCAGGTTGCAACACCTAAAGCCTGAACCTGTTTTACCAATTCAAGAGAAAGATCAGCCAGTTCTTCACTTTTATGCATGGCCATGGAGCGGCTACGTACTCTTTCCAAAGCCGCTTCTATCTGTGCCTCCCTTGCCTGTGCTTCTGCTTTTTGCAGGTCAAGAAACCGGGTATAGGTCTGGTCGAATACTTTACCAAACCTTTTGAAGATATCATGTGCAGCAGGAACAGGTTCATAAGTAATAAACAACAGAAACCCTTTTGAAAAATAGGCATGATGCATAATCTGGAAAGTGGGCAACGGATGGCCGGCTGCAATAATCGAATCCAGTATTTCACCCACTACAGGAAGTGTACGCATATACTGGTAATGCTTCTCTAATTTTTTGCCACCCATTTCAACTACATGAAATGAATTGCCATCTTCCTGTCCCTTTCGCATTTCAATAAATAATTCATCATCTGTTGTGGGAGCTTTAAATGGTGGTTGCAAAACCCCTTCACTGCTCATCCATAATGTAACGGCTGATTTATCTTCATTCCATATACAATAGCCGGCACTCCAGGCTGGCATGCCTAAAGATTGCACTTGTTGAAATAATATAGTAGCAGCATCGGGCAGTTCTGTACTTTGCTGCATGGCCATAGTTCTTGCCCTTACTCTTTCTAACGCTAATTCTATCTCTGCTTCTCTGGCCTGTGCTTCTGCTTTTTGCAGATCAAGGAAACGGATATATGCCTGGTTGAAGGCGATCGTAAAACGACTGATGATTTCCTGCTGCTCTTCCGGTAAAGGTTCAAAACTGCCGGTTACCAATGAACCAAATTGATCAGAAGAACCGGACAGATGTACTTTCTCTGCTGCGGCCATAAACGCTTTGACGGGCTCCGGTAACCTGGCCAGTTCTGTTTCACTGAAACCATAGCGGTCCCAGTCTCTCTTTTCCTTTCCTTCAAACAGGTATGTCCACTTTTTCTTCCGCTTCTTACAATTATCGAGATACATCAAATGAGAAGGGTGCTGATTCATTTGAACGAAGAAGCCATTCTCTGCCAACAGGCCTTCTTGCCCGGCCATCCACCAGGTGATGCCTTTGTTCTCAGGATTTACCACCATAATAAAACATCGGTCGAGTTTGGCATCCAGTTTTGTGAGTTCTCCATACAGTTTGTAAATAATTTCGCCTAGCGCTGATGAATCCCGCATAGCCATAGAAGCGGTTCTCACTCTTTCCAATGCCGATTCAATTTGTGATTCTCTTGCCTGTGCTTCGGCTTTTTGTAAATCAAGGAAGCGTTGATAAGCCTGGTTGAATGCCCCGGCCATTTTCAATACAATAGTTTTTGTATCGTCAGTAGGTGGAATCATCAGGTCAATGGATAAAATACCGTCTGTAATTCTTGCAGCCGGATTCCATTGATGTAGTAAGGCACCGCTTTCTACTGCATGTTTAAAATTATTGTAGATTTTAATGTCAATATCCTTTAACTCTTCGATAGCCTGCAGCAATTTATCTTTTGGAAAATCCAGAATGAAATAATCCTGCTGCGTTGATTTTAAAATTCCTACAAACTCACCCAGGACAGGGTATTTTTTTGAATCAAACCGAAAGGAATAACTATGGGGATCATTCAGATTTCCGGGACTTGACAGGTCCCAGACTGTAACTATTTCATCGGGATCAACAAAGTAGAAACTAACTCCGGCTAATCCGGGGATCTCCAGTGTAGTTAGTTGATGAAGCAATTCTTTATTTACTTTTCCCAGATCAGCGGGCTGCTGCATAGCCATAGCTTGCACCCTAACCCGTTCTGTTGCCGCCTCAATTTCCAGTTTACGGTTATTCTGTTCCAGCTCAATAGTACGTTGTTTAACCGCTGCCTGCAGCTTCGCATTTTCTGCTTTTAAAGCATCAATGGAAAAAGCTTCTCCTTCCATTGCTTTCATGTCGGGATAGGACCCATGCTGATGTAAAGCGATCCATCCGGTCTCTGTTTTTTCCAGTAATGATGACATCCGGAAAGGACCATAAAATGTCCATTCGCTTTCAATTTTTACGTACAGATCTGTAAATTCATTCACCATCATGTACTCGCCATAAGGGATCAGCTCTATCTTCCGGTTACGTATGTCAACTGCTCCAACCAATTGATTCAAAATACTATTGGTGTAATCGATGATTTCCTGCTTGCTGTTCAAAATCTCTTCCTTTGTGCCACCTATATTCCGGTAATCGTCCCGAATAAAAGTTGCCCATGTTGCAATATCACCTTTTAAATAAGTGGTCCAATAGGTATCAAGCCAATCAGCTAATTCTTTTTTTAGCGCTGGAGTTACTTTCATCCGTTGTTCATATTAATTGGTAATTGAATAATAAACTCACTTCCTTTCCCTTCATTTGTTTCCACTTTTAACTCCCCACCATGCGCCTTCACAATATCATAGCTCAAACTCAATCCTAATCCAGTTCCCTGCCCGGTGGGTTTGGTGGTAAAGAAGGGTTGAAAGATTTTATCTAATATTTTTTGAGGGATCCCGTTGCCGTTGTCTTTTACCTTAATCTCAACTTTATCCTTGACTTTCTTCGTACTTACTTCAACGGTTGGTTCGTACGGCTGTCCTGCTGAGCTTGCCGAAGCCTTCAGCTTTCCGCCTTCGGCTTTCATTTTTTCATTCACCACATAAAAGGCATTGGTAATTAAATTCAAAATCACTCTTCCCATATCCTGCGGGATGATATTGATAAGCCCGATATTGCTGTCAAAGTCTGTTTTTAAAGTGGCGTTGAAAGATTTGTCTTTTGCCCGAAGGCCATGATAGGAGAGCCGCAAATATTCATCGGCTAAGGCATTAATATCTGTAGCTTCTTTCTGTCCGCTGCTGCTGCGGCTGTGCTGCAACATGCCTTTTACAATGCCATCGGCCCGTTTGCCATGATGATTTATTTTTTCCAGGTTCTGTATCACATCGTTCATGATTTCTTTGGCATCCTCTGTATCGCCTTTCTCTATGGCTTCTCTCATTTCATCCAGCAACTCTTTACTTACTTCACTGAAGTTGTTGACGAAATTCAACGGGTTTTGTATTTCATGTGCAATGCCGGCGGTGAGTTCACCAAGGCTGGCCATTTTTTCGGATTGAATCAGTTGCTTTTGTGTAGCCTGCAATTCTGTTAAGGCTTCTTCTGCTTTTTGTTTGGCTTCTTTAATGGCTATTAAATCCTGCTCTGCCTGCAGGGCATGTGCTTCTGCTATTTGTAAATCATTAAAACGGGTGTAGGCCAATGAAAAAGCGGAAGCGGCTCTTCGCAGTAAGTCCCAGCTTTCTGCTGAAATATCGCCGGGTGATGCAGCTCCCATAAAACCACCACTAAACTTTACCAGGTGATAAGTACGCTCCGGGATTTCATCACCATAATAACCCTGTAATACGTTTGATTTTTCTGCGCAATAGTTTATCCACTCCTTCCTGTTATCGCCTTTCATTACAATGGAAGCCTGCTGCTTTTTAGCCCGGTAAAATTTTTTCATTTCACTGCCCACCCATGTATCGGCGAATGTGATGGTCATTTCATCGCTTACCAATCTTTTATTTTCCTCCCTGATGTCTTTAATGGCGTACCAGCATTCGGCTTGCTCATTTTCTTTATCAACGATGTATATAGAACTTGTTTCCAATTCTTCCACACCCAATTGTCCCATTTCTTTTCGTAATAACTCTGCTACTTCGGTCAATTCTTCGGGTTTCTGCATAGCCAGAGAGCGGGAACGGACTTTTTCCATTGCTGCTTCTATCTGTGCTTCCCTGGCCTGTGCTTCTGCTTTTTGGAGATCGAGAAAACGGGTATAGGTCTGCTCGAATACTTTTGCAAATCGTGGAAATATTTTATCTTCTTCGAAAGGCTTTAATGATGATACAAGCAGGTAGCCGTATTTGAATGACGCCCCATAATCAATTTCCCAGTCAGGTATTGTTAATGGAATCTTGTTGGCCGTCATCATATCTATCACAGATTTTACCGAGGGCAGCTCCAGCATGATCCTGAAATGCTCTTTTATATAATCTTCCGGTATAACAACAGAAAATAATTCAACACCGGCTTTCCACTGATCATACCGGTAGCGATGAATATGATCAAGATCTACAGGTACAAAGAAAGGTGGTATCATGCCGGCACCGGGAATGCTATGCCACTGCTCAACCATATTCGCATGCCTGTCACAAAGCACAATACCAAATGAAAACAGGTCACCACCCAGAATTCTCATTTGTTCAAACATTATGGTTGCTACATTCGAAAGATCCTCACTCGAACGCATAGCATTTGTATGTGAACGGATTTTTTCCAATGCCGCTTCAATCTGTGCTTCTCTTGCCTGTGCTTCGGCTTTTTGGAGATCAAGGTATCGCCGGTAGGTTTGGCCAAATACCCCTGCAAATCTTTTAAGCACCTGGGCTGTTTCTTCCGGAATGAGGTTGGATGAAAAAGCAAACAAGGTTCCCTCTGAAAAAAAGAAATCTGTATGGATTATCTTGTCAGGCAATGTTTCAAGATCAACATAAACCGGGTAGTCAGGTGCCGCATTAATAGCTATGAAATAATTTTTTAAATCCTCACCAGCCAGTTCATAGATAAACCCGGTCTTTTTATTTTTCCATGCCTCTTTCACACCTGCTAATAAGGGATGAATGGTCATATCCAGCAGCCCTATATCCAATGTGGTCTCTCCGCTTTTGTTCGTTGAGGCCGTCCATACCTCCATATGCCTGGTATCATTTAAAATGCCAATACCGCAGCGGATTGATTTATCAACTCCCAGTTTCACTAATTCTTCAAACATGGTGGCAACTGTTTCGCCAACCTCCCGGCTATTGTGCATCGCCATCGTCTTGCTCCTCACTCTTTCCAGGGATGCTTCAATCTGTGCCTCTCTTGCCTGTGCTTCTGCTTTCTGTAAATCAATAAATCGGGTGTAGGATTGCTCGAAGACTCTGCCGAAACGTTCGAGGATTTTCAATTCATCTTCTGATATTTGGTTTTCACTCACTGTTTGGAGTCCGCTATACTTGAAGAATGTAAAGCCCGCCACATACCTTTTGAGGGCTTTATTCGCTTCCTGAACATGTTTGGGGAAACGCCGGAATTCAGTTTTGGTATATAGGTATTCATCATAGATTTTTTTCTCTTTCCCCTCCAGGGTGTAGATAAAATTTTTCTTCTGCTCTTTCCACGCATCCCACATGGCGTGATGGAAGGGATAATCTTCAAATTTCATATAATAGGACTCCGGTTGCATTCCCGTTTCGGGGTTAGCCGCCCAAACCGTATTGCTCCTGTCTTGCTCATCTATCAGGTTGATGATACAGAAGGTAAGCGTAAATTCAAGATTAGTAAACTCTCTGAGAAGTGTATCCACTACTGCAGATAACTCGGAGGAATGATGCATTGCCAGGCTCCGGGATCTAACCCTCTCCAGGGCAGCTTCAATTTTTGCTTCTCTTGCCTGTGCTTCTGCTTTTTGCAGATCGAGAAAACGGGTATAGGTCTGTTGAAACACTTTCGCAAAACGCAACATAATATCTGTTTGCTCCGCAGATAATTTTGTACCCCCCACTATCAATACATACCCTTCTTTAAAAAAGAAATTATGCAGAAACAATCTGGCCGGCGAAATGGCAATCAATTGTGCTGCCGTTAGCGGAAAGTTGGTACTGCGTTCTGCTATAAAAGTCTGGTGTTGGATAGTTTCTTCTTCATCCATTTCAACGATGAAAAAAAGATTGCCTTTCTTCCAGTTCTCCACCACCTGTTGCATATGGATGGTTTCGTTATGCGGAATGATCACCGGTACCGGCATTATTTTTTTTGTACCGGGATGAGGGGTGTAATTCAACCCATTTTTTTCTGCTTCATCAATTAACACATAACCGGCGGTCAGGCTTGCAATACCCAGTTTTTGCATTTCTAAAAAAAGAATTTCACCAGCTTCAAGTAACTCATCACTTTTATGCATGGCCATACTTCTGCTTCTTACCCTTTCCAATGCTGCTTCTATCTGTGCTTCTCTTGCCTGTGCTTCGGCTTTTTGCAGATCAAGAAAACGGGTATAGGTTTGCTGGAATACTTTTCCAAAACGCATCAGCATACTATTCTCTTCTTCTGTGTAAGGGATACCTGAAAAGTTCTCGATATACAAGGCCACATTATCCAGCAATACGGTCGTTGCTGCTAGCCCGGGGCAGTTTAAATAAAAATCTTTTGATACATCCGGTAACCCGGGAACATAGGATAAAAGCTCGTTGTAAAATTTGTTCTTTTCTTCAAAATTTAAATGCGTGGCAAAAAAATCTGCGCCTTTTTCCTTTGCCTCGTTAAATTGATTTGCCCAAACAGAATCAAAATACGGATGGGTTATTTTAGAAGGAATATCTCGCTCATCAGCGATCCAAAAATGCCAATCGCCTCCCGGTGTATAGTCCACAACAAAACCTGCATGGTCTAAATTAATTTTTAAATGCCTGAGTTGCTGGTAAACGATTTTAATTACTTCTTTAAGCTCTTCACTTTTTTGCATCGCCATAGTTCTGGAACGAACTCTTTCCAATGAAGTTTCAATCTGTGCTTCCCTTGCCTGTGCTTCTGCTTTTTGCAGATCCATGAAACGGGTATAGGCTCTTTCAAACTCTGTCGCAAAACGGGACTGGATATTTTTTTCTTCATCGGTTGTGGCCCGGTTCATTAGTATTCCGAACGAACCGAATCGGATCATGGCATCATAATAATACACTCCGTCTTTAAAATTACCGGCCTTCATTATGTCAGCGGCCACACCACCGGCATCTGTAGTGATTCGATCAAATGTATCCAGCCAGGATTTCACATACTCCGCGGCTACATGGGTGCCGTGTATTTTTTCCTGGTTTTTCCATGCAACAATGCAGTCTTTAAAGTTCTGATCAGCTTCAGCCAGCGAATAGCTTGTTGTACTTGTTTGGTTATCCGGCCAGGTTATCCAAAAGGTATTGTCATCTTTATCTTCCTCGATCAGCCAGAAATAGGAGAACTGCCAGTCTATTCCGAGCTTTCTCAACTGCTCGCCGAACACAAAAGATGTTTCAGGCAGTTCTTTTGAACTGTTCATCGCCATAACTTTTGCCCGCACTCTTTCCAGCGCCGCCTCAATTTGTGCATCTCTTGCCTGCGCTGCAGCCTGTTCAATGTCTATAAACCGGCGATAGGCTAATTCAAACACATTGCGGAAACGTTTGAATAAAACAATGTCTTCTTCTGTTAATGGAACATAGGTTGAGATACCCAGTGCCACAGGCCCCATGGAATACCAATAATAATTTAAAGAAGTGGCGGTGGCAAGATATGAGTCTGCAAACTGGTTTGTGGTTTGCTGGTAGGTATACCAGTCCTGTACTTCTTTACCGTTAAAATGCTTATTGAAAAATTCTTCCGGGCCTTTGAGCATCCGATTTACAAATTCAAACTGTGTCGGGTGCAGCTTGAAATCTACATCAGTGATAAATGTTTTTTCATGCTTGGCATAGTATTCGAAATTGAGATAACTCCCTTTGGCTTCATAAATGATGGCTGTCTGTACATTACGAATTTCTTTTACATTCAGTAATTTCAGCTGTTGGGAAATGATGCGGCAAATATCCAGCATATCATCCGGCTTGTTCATCCCCATGGCAACGGTTCTTACTCTTTCGAGGGAAGCTTCAATTTCCAGTGCCCTGGTTTTATTTTCCAGTTCAACCGTACGTCTTTTAATGGCATCCCGGAGTTCCTGGTTTTCCTTTGTTATCTGTTCAGTTCCCAACGTTTCCCCTTCCTGTGCTTTTGTATCCGGTGCAGAGAAATGCTGGTAAATAAACCGCCAGCCATTTTTTGTTTCCTTCATCAATGATGTAAACCTGAACCTTGAATAAAAAACCCATTCCGATTCACTGATAACATAGGCATCCGCCAGATCGGTAATCAGGATATGTCCGCTATCCAGCTTTTCAATGGTCCTGGTCAGGTTTCTTAGTTCTGCTTTTCCCGCCAGCTGATCGGCTGTTAACTCGAAAAATTTTGTCGTATCCTTTCTGTTTAAAAATTCTTCCCCATTAGTGGACCCAACAAACCTGTATTCGTCATCCAGCAATGAATCATAGGTTTTCACATCGCCTGTCAGATAGCTATGCCACCAGGCATCATACACTTTTAAAACTTCTGCCTCCTGTTTTTTGTCTGGTTTCATGACTTATTGACAATTGGTTTGCAAATGAATAGCCCTGGGAAAATCATTTATTTGTTCCATTATTAAAATAAAAGGGGGTTGTTTCAGAGGGAGGCATTTTATTGGTACATCTTTGCCCATCGGGGCCACTTGCCGGGAAATACGATAGCCCTTCAACCGATGCGCCAACCCGGAAAAAGTAACAAAAGGGTGACGTCGGGCGGATCATCTTATTAGTGCAGGAAGTTAATCAACTTTCCTTGTTTTTATCCGTTTCTGCCGGGGTTTCAGAGAGTAGTTGGATCGTTTTTTTCGCTGCTGCCAGCCGTATCGCCTTATTTTTCTCCACCAGTTTATGTGTTGCCCATTTTTCTAATTTATGATGTAATGGAACCAGCAACGCAGCAATACAAACCAATGCCAACAGCATCAGGATAGGGTTGTGATGAGTGATTCTTTCCAGGAATGGATGAAGTAGTAAATTTAAAAATTCAAACACTACCAGTAAAGCTACTACTCCCAAAAACTGGATGACTTTGGTATTGGTAATATGACGACGGCTGAGTGCTAAAAATAGAATAACGAAGGAGATGATACCTAAAGCCAGTAATGCATATTGAATATTTTGTTTACGCTGTTGTGCTTCTTTTATTTTTTCTGCCGCTACTTCCTGCTGCCGCAGGTCTTCATCAAAAGTCATTAATAGAATCTGCTGGTTGACTTTGCTGCTGTTTAATGAATCAGCAGCCATTTTAAAAATCTTTGCATATTTCAAAGTGCTGTCGCAATTTGTTTTTTCATAAATATCAGTAAGCAGTTCTGCTGGTTTACTGCACAGGTAGAAGAATGGAGTATTGTTGACAACTGCAATTGCTTTTTTTGCATAGAATACACTGGAATCGGTTTGATTAAATCGCTGGTAATGCTCTGCTAAACCTGTGTATCCCATAGTGAGATACCTGATATTAGGTGTGCCTACACTTTGATTGATTGCCATATTAAAATAGCTGATGGCAAGCGGAGTATTGCCCAGTTTGCTATGTACACCACCCAGGTTTGTAAACAGGAAAGCGTTATTGGAAATGGTCTTTAACCTTACAAAAATTTCATAAGCCCTTTGTGAATACATCAACGATGAATCTAATTTATTGGTAGCCAGATAAACAGCCCCCAGGTTAGAAGGAGCCCATCCTTTTATTTTTTCATTTTTCCCTTTATCCGCATGTGCTGTTGCTGACAGGTACAAACTAATAGCTTTATCATATTCCTCCCTGTCTTTATAAATATGTGCTGTTTGATTTTCTGCAAAAGCCAGAATAGATAAATTGCCGCTTTTTTCTGCAGCAGCAATGCCTTTATGGTGATAATCCAACGATTTAATATTGTTTCCCAGCAACCGGTACCCCTGGCCTAAAAAAGAATACGCAACTGACAGTTCAATATTATTATTCCCTCTTTTTGCCTGGTTCAATAATTTTAATCCTGTTTCAATACCCCATTGAGGATCGTTATTAATTTCTGATGATACCAAACTAACGAGCAGGTCTACCTTTTTGTCTTCATTCTTTTCTAACGCAACTTTTTGCAGTATGGAGTCTACATTTGGTTTTTGTGCAGATGCAGTCCCGATACCTATCGGCAGCATAGCTGCAGCAAAACAAAAGAGTATTATTAAGTTTTTCATCTTTTTAGTTAGTTTTCCCCGGTTTTTAGTGAAAAAACTAAGCGCCGGAAAATAATTCTTTAAAATCTCTCCCCTCATCGTTTACGGTTTCGGTAACATAATGAATTTCATAAATTCCGCCCACCAGTCGAAAGTTGGCAATAGATAATATAGGAATTGACCGATGGTATAAATCAGCAGGCAGGTCCACAGTGTTTTTGTTTCCTTTTTATTCCTGTAGTCAAGAAATAGTAATAAGGCCAGCACAATATCAATGATCAAAAAAGAAATGATAAAGGAAGAAATACCGGCAACAGTATAGATATGGAAATGAATCCCCACTATCCTGTCAACCGTCGGGCCGGTAAGTGTCAGGGCGGTGGCCAGCATATACCGGGCATGTTTGGGCGATTGGCGCCTGTTTCGGATGGCTAAACCATAGAACACCATAAACCAGGTAAGATAAAAGAGGCCAATGGGTGTTGCAGCAATTTCTTTTAAGATTTCCGGCTGACTTAATTGTTTTTGCCCGGTTAGTACTGCCTGGTTCAAACCCTCCAGGTTACGGTAATATTCATTCCGGATTAACAGGAAACCGGTTATTAATAATAAGGGTACCAATATATAGCTTGCCTTGCCTAAGATCCGGTGCCAGGACAATTTTTTGTATTTGATGAGGAATGGTTGTGCAATCAGCAGCAGCAGCCACTGTGTCATCAATACAAAATGTATATGAATGACAGCTGGTGTTGGTTCAAGAATTCTTGTAAAATAAGTTGTGTAAAAGCCGGCAATCACTAATATGATGAATAGAAGAAACCAGTAACCGAGGTTATGGTAGTAGAATTTTTTGGATTGCATAAACAAGCTTTTCTATAAAAAATTATTTCACCCGGTTATACTTCTTTAATATGTCAATCACTAATTTATGCGGCAGGCCATACGATTTATTTCCATTGATCCCCTCCATCGTTTCAGCAGCCACCATCGCATTAATGATAGCTTCTTCGGTAGCCTGCACCGTGGCTTCAAATAGCGGATCAATAAAATCATTAGGCAGCACATCTATTTTTGTAAAACTTTCTCTTTGAAAGGCGGTCATATTGGCTGTAGAGAAGGCTATAAAAATATCGCCGGAACCATTTGTGCCTTGCCCGCCAACAATACCGATCCCCAGCGATACTCTTTGTGCAATTCTTTTTAACTGGTGTGGTAATAACGGAGCATCTGTTGCAACAACAACTATAATAGATCCATCACCTTCTTGCCTGTAAGAGGGAGCCGCCTTATATTCATTGTTCAGGGTATCCCGTAATGCTTTTCCAACCGGTACGCCGGCAATGGTGAGATTTCTTTTTCTGCCGAAATTGGATTGTACGAACACCCCCAATGTATAGCTAGAGTCTTTAATTTTTACTACCCTTGACGATGTTCCTGACCCACCTTTAAATCCCAAACACATCATACCGGTGCCGCCACCCACATTGCCTTCTTTGAGTAAACCAGATTTTGCACTTTCGAGTGCTTCAAAAGCATTGCTTTCTTTTACATGAAAGCCATAGATATCATTTAAAAAACCATCATAAGTTTCTGCCACTACGGGATAGGTGTACCAGAAATCTTCCTTGTACCAACCTGTTTTTACATACCATTTCAGTACCGCATCTCTTACCACACCTACACTATTGGTATTGGTTATCATGATGGGGCCTTCTAAAAAGCCAGACTCTGTTATCCAGGTGGTACCGGTCATTTCACCATTTCCGTTTAATGAATACCAGTTTCCATACACCGGATTATTATTTCTTCCCCTTGGTAAAATAGCAGTAACACCTGTTCGCACCGGGCCTTTGCCTCTTATGTTTTTCCCACTACCGGAAATAATGGTGCTGTACCCAACTTCCACACCTTTTACATCGGTGATAGCATTGAATTTTCCCTGTGTGCCGTCAAAAGGAATTCCGATGTCTCTGGCTCTTGGTTTTTGTGCAATACTAACTGTCTGAATAATGAAAAGCAGGAATATGGTTAAGTTGAACTTCATATAAATTATTTTTTGGATTACTTGTTTGCACCCATGCCTCCAATGATCAACCATCCTTTCGCCATTTTCTTCCAGGTGTGTATTATTTTAAAACTTCCTTTTTTAACTATTTCGTTCTTATCGTTGGTAAAGTGGTGCGATACATCATAGAATACAATTGCAATATCGCCAAATACATTTTCTACTTTACGGGTAAGTGTATAATTAAAAACACCAGGTTGCCGGTACATTTCCGTCATCCAATCTGTAATATGATCTTTGTTGCCGATTGTATTATTACTTGGGTAGCCAATGAAACGATCATCCCATAATGTGATATATGATTGATAGTCTTTTTCTTTTACATACTTCCAGTAATTTTCTTCCAACTGCCAAATTTCATTTTTGATTTGTTCTACAGAAACCAGGTTGTCATTAACACTGTTTACCTCTATCCAATATCCATCGGGATCTTGGAAGTATAACTGCTTTACCCCATCGGCCCTGCTGGTAAACGTATTTGGTATTCCCGGCCAGTCGGAATAGGTAATTTTCAAATCAGCTAACCTTTTTAATACAGCATCAAAATTATCGGTGGTAAGCGCCAGGTGCACTGCTTTATTAATGGTTACCGGTTCTTTTAAAATAGAGATCAGGTGCAGTTCCCGGTCATCGGCCAATGTTACCCAGCGGATACCTTCTATTTTGGTACGGTTGGTTATTTCCGGCAGCAATAGTACTGTTTTGTAAAATGCCGCGGAGCGATCCACATCTTTTACCGAAAGGGCAATATGGTTGATGGAAAGATTCAAGCCCGAATTATCCTGTGCCTGCAATAATCCTGCAAATAAAATGGCAAGAAGGAAGATTGATTTTTTTTTCATATTTATTCTTTGTGATCTTTTAGTATTTATTTTATGAGTGTCGAATGCAATACTTTAATTTTCCATCTTTTTTGTTGTTTAACTAAAACAACAGTTTCTATCCATTTCACCGTTGTTTGTTTTCCATCCCTGTTTATATCTGCCTGGTTAAGATAAGTGGTCCAGGCTGCTTTCTTACTTATAGTTGTGTTTATAAAATCAATGGTATTGATCCGTTTAAAATCTGAAGCTGTATTTAACCTGATTGCCTTGTTGATCAGTGTATCCAGATTCCAGATCTGGCCATATTCATATAATGTTATATCATCAGCGCAGAATAGTTTTAAATTTACTGAATCCCGGTTGGATAAAGCATTAAATAGTTTGAGGACTGCTTGCTGTACGGCCTGCTGATTTCTTGTTAATTGGCCCTGTGCATATAATTGCCTGGTCAGTACAGTTGCAATCAAAAGAATTATTATTTTTTTCATGAATTACTTTTTAAACTTCCCATACACCGCCTGCCCCGGAAAAACATTGCTTACTGTTTTTCCATTCTTCAACACAAAACTTCCATTCACTAGTACATATTCAATACCTGCAGAAAACTCGAGGCCTTTCTCAAATGTTGCTTTGTCAATAATAGTTTCAGGATTAAAAATGGTAATGTCAGCATCAGCACCCACTTGTATCCTTCCTTTAAAACGCATAGAGGGAGCAATGTTTTCCAATCTTTTTGCAGGTAGTAAGGTCATTTTTTCTATGGCGGTATTTAAGTCAAGCACTTTTTCTTCCCGTACATATTTACCTAACACTCTTGAAAATGTTCCAGCGGTTCTTGGATGAGCAAGCTTCGCATAAGTCATTCCATCCGAACCAATCATTACACCGGGAGCAGCAATACCCGTTTGGATCCATTCGGGTTTCATTACATGAAGAATCACAACGCCACCTGTTTTACGGTACGCATCAAATGTTTCTTTCGTAAGCCGTTCGCCTGTTGCCACCCATTGCAGATCGCCGTAGCTTATTCCTAATCTTTGTTGCCAACCTTCATCAAACATGGCGCTTTGCAGCGAAGTGGAACCAGCGGTATAAGGATACAACTCAGTGCTGATGTCAAAACCTTTTTTGTTTGCAGCATTGACCATTTCCAGCGACAGTCCAATATTTCCCAGCGACATACTGTTGATATGAACAATGTGCAGCGGTGCGCCGGTGAGTACCGCATCGGCTATTGCTTCCTGGATAGAAATAATATCCGGTTGCCTTACATGCGAAAACACAAGGGCTTGCAACTCACCAGCCAGTTTATACACCTGGAACATTTCATTGGGATTTGTTTTGGGCAAATAACCAATGGGTGCACCAATGCCAATACCACCTTCAGCCAATGAAGCTTTGATGTTTGCCAATGTTTGATTCAATGCATCTGGAGTAATAGTTTCAGTAGCGGCCCGTAAAATAGTGTTGGTCATGGCCCCAATGTTTGCTTCTCCCCTCAGCGTAATTTGCAGTAAACTATCTACAGCGTTCTGGTATTTGCCAATTGCTTTAAACCGTTCAAAAGGCCAGTTTACACTGGCACCGTAATTAATCAGGGCTTTTCCTTTTCTGGATGCATACCATTTCCCTAAATGTTCAATTCCCCATTCTAACTCTAACGCAGTTGTTACGCCATCGTGCAATTGATACTCCTGCTCCACATTACTGCGGCCGTGTATGTGCATATCAATAAAACCGGGAGCAACCACCAATCCGCTTACATTAATAGTTTGTTTTCCTTTTAATGTCTCGGTTGAAATTTGTGCAATGAGATTGTTGTTGATGCCAACATTTCGTATAGCATCCAATTTTGTTTCGGGATCAATTACCCGACCACCGGATAGTACAATGTCATATTCAATGGTTGATTGTGCTGTTGCGTTTAAGCAAATACAAACTGTCGCCGCAAGAATCAAGAACCTTGCTTTTAAAAAAATATATAGCATTTTTCCTAAGTTTTAAAGTGTGAAAGTTTTTTTATAAATAACTCAGCCACCATTTTTCTTTATGATTGGTTTTATATTGATCATACCGTTTACATAAGGGATACAACGAAATAACCACTGCCAGCCAAACACCATACACTACCCATAAGTTATACCCTTCGCCGGGTGCTACGAATAAAAAAGGGAATTTCTCTCCAACATTTTTTGCATCTTCCAGGGTATGGCCACGGGCAAAAAAACAAATGGCTGCCAGCAAGTGAATCAGATATATATGAATGATATAATAAAAGAAAGCAGTTCTGCCAAATACCACCATCACATTGGTAAAATTGTTTTTAATTCTCTCCATAAACGCTAAGAGCAATAACGCCGGGCCGATGGTGATGCAGAGATATAATAAAGAAGGGGGATACTTATCTACATTTATAAAAGATAGAAAAGTATAGAAACCATTTTTCTGTGTGGTCCAGTCCACCGGATCACCATATACATTGGTGAAACGAAGGGCTATAAAAAATGCAATCAATCCTAGTCCGATACGGGTTATAATCTTTCTTCGTTGCTCTGAAGTATATTCCGTAGTAAATAATGCCCCGGCACAATAGCCAAGCATCATCACACCCGTCCATGCGGGAAAAGGATACACCAGAAAGGCAAAACGATTGGGTGAAAATTCATAAGGTCTAAATACACCGTGATGCAACAGATCCCAGGCAAAGCTGGCTTGAAAACCGGGAGCCGCTTCCGGAATGTCTAATAAATTATGACCAGCGACAATAATAACACCGAGTATAAATATAACTTTATAAGGAAGCCTGATAAGCACCATTAACCCCAGTATTACCATGCTGATACCAATGGCCCAGATAACCTGGAAAGCAATGAAATTGTAGAAAGGATTGAAGGTCCATGCAAAAGTGATAATGGTCCACTCAACAATTATCAGCCACAAGCCCCGCTTGAGTAAAAAGATGCCGAGTTCTTTTTTTGTTTTGCGCAAGCTTTGTAAGTAAATAGAAGTACCCGACAGAAAAACAAAGATGGGGGCACAGAAATGAGTGATCCACCGGGTAAAGAATAATGCTGGTGAGGTAGTGGCCAGGTTCAACGGGTCATCAACGTTGGCTCCAATATGAAAATAATCCCTGGTATGATCGAGTGCCATTAGTACCATGGCAATTCCACGGATGATGTCAATGGATTCGATTCTTTTTTGGTGAGGAGCAGTTAGTGGTTGCATGTGGTGGTTTTGATGGATACTATTTCTTTATTCCAGGTGATATTTATTTATTAAATAAAGCATCAACTCTTCCGCTCCTTTTTTCAATGACTCCAATATGAATAACTTTGATCGTCTTGAACCGTTCATTTGTAAAGTATGAAATCCCAGCTCTTTCAGGAGTTCTGTATCATATGTTCTGAGAGCAGGATTATCTGGACTCCTAAGAATTACTCCTTTTTCAGTTTCCTGCCTTCTTAAAATAGCCGGGTCAAGAATTTTTGCTGCAATGATTTTATAATTATCAAACTCCTGGTTATAATTACTTTCCAGTAACCGCAAAAGGGAAAACTGGTTATAATAATCCATTATTTTGTTGGAGGCATCGAGTGAGCGGATCAGACGGAAACCTCCGGAAAATTTCAGCTGATCAAAGGTTCTGCTGTTGTTGGCAAAGGGAATATATCTCGGCCCCATCCTTGCCACATAGTACAACTGATCCCCATTTTGTTTTGCCATGGCTGGATTATTCAGTAAATCCATTAATGTATCAAGACTTGCTATTCCAAATTGTTCTGAGGTTGTCATAGTTGACAGGATCTTTTCATCATCCTGCAAATCGGCCACCAGTGATTTTATAAACTGTTTCTCCCGGTCTTTTTCAATCTTATGTTCGAGTTGATACTCAGCCAGGAACCCGCAGAACACAGCGAGGAACAACATTAAAAATTCCCAGAAATAATGGGTCCATTTATTTCTTGGGGTATGTGAGTGTGCATGTACTTCCATAAATATTTTATTTCAGATGATACTCTTTCTGTAAAAATGTTATCATGTTTATTGCTTTTTCATTCAACAATTTCAACCTTACTTCAATCATGAAATTGCTGCCTTTAAGCTGGTGAACATAATAAGCAAGGTCAAAGTGAAGGTTTTTATCGTATGATCTTAAAGGTGGATTATCAGTTGGCCTGGTGATGCCATCAATAGTTACCATTTTATCAAATACTGCAGGGTAAAATATATGGGATAATAGAGGGTCTGCCTCTCTTCTTTCGATACGATCGTCTTCCTGGTTATAATAAATATATTCTACCAGTTTTTGATATGATATCATACTGTCGGCGGCCTTTTCATTTCGTATCAATCTTAAGGAGCCGGAATTTTTTAATTGTGTAATGGTTCGATCATTACTTTGAAACCTAACACCCCTCACAAAACTTCTGCCTAAATAATAAAGATCATTTTCATACCCTTTAATTTGCTGACTGTTTAAGAGAAACGTTAAAGAATCCATTGCTTTCATCTTGTTTTTCCTGAAAATGATATTTTGCCTGATGGCTGCCGTATCTGTTTTTAAATCTTCAATAAAGGTTTGTATAAACTTTTTCTCTCTGTCTCTTTCTATTTTATGCTCCAGCTGGTACTCTGCTAAAAATCCGCAGAACACAGCCAAGAACAACATTAAAAACTCCCAGAAATAATGCGTCCATTTTTTCTTGCCCCGGTGGCTACCGGGGTCGGCGGTATGAGCATGGTGGTGTACTTCCATAATTTATTATTTCAACTTGTATTCTTTTTTCAACTGGATTATCAGTTTAACGGCATTTTCTTTCAGGCTCCGCGCCTGGTATCGCAAGGTCTTGTTATAAATAGACAACATATGTATTCTGTAATTGAGGCGAAATACAGCATCTGCTGTCTTCCGGAAAGGGGGGTCATAATCCGGCATGGAAACATTATTGTTTTCGTCTCTCATTGCATTTAGTATACGGCCGTCAAATACATTTTCTGCAATGTTCCGGTAAGTATCCATTATTTCCTCTTCGTCCTGGCCACCCCATACATAGCCCCGGTTCACCACATCATAGGCTATGATACTATCACTTACGGAAGCTTTTCGAATCAGCCTCAGGTTGCCGCCATTTTTTAGTTGCTGCATGGTGCCATCAGCTGCTGTAAAACGAAAAGCTACGCCACGGGTAGCATAAGAATTAAAATAATAAATAGTGCGGCTGAATTTTTCAGCATCTGGTTTGTTGAGTAGTACCATAAATGAGTCGAGCATGACTGCTCTTTCATTACGAAGTTTGATAATAGTACCAAGCCTGTTTGTATCAGCCGAAAGGTCGCTGATGAGGGAACGGATAAATTTTTTCTCTCGTTGATGTTCTATCATATGTTCCCGTTGGTTTTCTGCTAAAAACCCGCAGAACACAGCGAGGAACAACATTAAAAACTCCCAGAAATAATGGGTCCATTTTTTGCGGGCAGTGTGTGAGTGGTGGTGTACTTCCATAGATAACTTATTTCAGTCTATATTTATTTTTTAAAATGGCAAGCAGTTCTTCCCCCTTTTTTAATGTTTCAGCTTTCCGGTCCCACAGATTCTTATTATTGTTCGATCTGATTTGGCAGATATTGGCATATTGAATAAAATCCTTTTTATCCTCACTCAGGAAGGGCATTGTTTTTTGTTTGAACGAATCGATCTTCTCTGCGGATAGATCCAGGTTCATTACCTCATCAAGAAAATAAGCGTTGAATACTTTATCCCGGGCACTCAGGAGAAGCGCATACACCGGATCCTGGAAGGTTAATTGGGTCTGCAGAACCCGGCATGCCTGGTCATACCGGGCAATGGCATCAGCAACACTTCGGTTCTTAAAATAGCGGAGACCACCTGAATTTTTTAATTGATGTAATGTGGCATCCTGGAAAGCTATCTGCATGTAGCGGGTCCCGAAGCGGCCATAGTAATACCAGGTTCCGGCAGGCAGTGATTGCAGCGGCTGGTGCTGAACCATATTGCGGAAAGTGTCAATTTTGCGGGTGACAAAATCGTTGATCCGCATGGATTCCTTTAAATTGGCCGTATCGATTTTCAGGTCTTCGTACAATGAACTGGCATATTGTTTTTCTCTGTCTTTCTCTATTTTATGCTCCAATTGATACTCTGCTAAAAATCCGCAGAACACAGCGAGGAACAACATTAAAAACTCCCAGAAATAATGGGTCCATTTTTTCCGGGCGGTATGTGCATGGTGGTGTACTTCCATAATGGATGTTATTTTAACTTGTATTTTGTGTGAATCAGTTCAATAAGTTGGGCTGCTTTTATTTTTCTATCGGCGGCTACATTATTATTCAACGACAATGCACCATAAAAATACCCGGCACTGGTTAGTAGTTCGTTAATAGCAATCTTATCTTCACTGATTAATGCTTCACCCGTCAAAGGCACTTCCTTTTTTTCTTTAATTATTCTCAGCAAGGCCTCGCCATCAAAAAGTTTTGCCATAGCTTGTGCATAATTATTGGACCATATCATTCCTACATTGTTATATGTATCCAGCTCCGACAAAGAGCTATAATAAGAAGAAACTTTTCCAGCTACTTCTTTTTTACGTATCAATCGTAAATGGCCAGAGCTTTTCATTTCTTCATAAGTTCGCTTTACCATGGCTATTTGTTTCCATTTGGCAGTAAGAATCCTTGCAGAATAAGCCAATTTGCTGATATGTTTTCGCCGGTCGGGACTTTTAATTAAAACCATTATAGTGTCCACTAAATCCCGAACCACCGCATTCCTTGCAGCATAGTCAGAATAAATTGCTGTGTCGGCTTTCAAATCATCCAGCATGTTTTGCATGTAAATTTTCTCCCTATCTTTTTCAATCTTATGCTCCAGTTGATACTCTGCTAAAAACCCGCAGAACACAGCGAGGAACAACATTAAAAACTCCCAGAAATAATGGGTCCATTTCTTCCTTGCCGTATGTGAGTGGTGGTGTACTTCCATGCTGCTGGTTTATGTTTTTGTAATAAAAGAAAGTCTATAAAGACGGCTAGTAACCAGCAAAAGATAAGATTTTTATTACGGGGAATGTACCAGCTTTTCCCTTGAACGCCTGCTAACCGGCCTGCAACTGTCCGCCCCCGTTATCTTTATTTTCCAGCACTACTACCTGTTCTGCCTGCTTTTTAATATTAAAAAACTGTAAAAGCAACCAGGCCAATGCAATCATAATGGCAAATGCAAACAACGAACCCTGCCAGTTAAAATTTGTATTAATAGGCCCGATTAATGCAGCCAGTGCAATCCGGCCAAGATTTGCAATAGTCATATAAAGCGTAAACTGGCTTGCCGATACCTTTTTCCAGCAGCATTGCATGGCAATTGCAAAAATGCCAATGCAGGCAAATGTATAAGCCACATTGTAAAGCATCATAAAGCCATAAATAAATGTAAGGCTGGTCCAATACATTTTTAAACAGACCAATGCAGTCGTTAAAAGGATCATTACAAAAAAGTAAATATTCATCATCCGCTTTTTCCCAAACTTGTCAATTAATATACCACCGATAAGCATGCCGGTAATGCCACCTATTATTTTTGCCGGGGCGTACAATTGGGAATAGTCACCATTGGACCAATGCAGTTCTTTTACAGTAAAAATGGGCAGCAATGTATCCAGGTAATTGTAGGCTCCCTGGCAAATAAATAATATTAAAGCAAGCAGCAGCGAGTTGCGTAAACTAAATACACTGTACAAGGATTTGAAAATAGAAACCCAGCTGGTGAGTTGTAGTTTTTTAGTTTCCGGTGAAGCTGCACCTGGAGACCAGGGTGTTATTTTTTCACCCTGCCGTTCTCTTAAAAACAAAGGCACAAGCATAATAACAGCAATCATAAAAGCCAGCATGAGGATGGCTGTTGTAAAATTGTATGTATTCAGCAGCCAGGTTCCCAATGCAAGGGTTGTAGAAATGGCAATAATCTTGGAACCCCACATCAGACCATTGGCCCTTGCCTGTTGATTGGCAGGTATGATATCAACCGCCATCCCATCGGTGGCCACATCTTGGAAAGCACCAAAAAAGGAAACCATAAAACCAGCCAGCATAAATTGGTTCAGGTTGTTTAAAGGGTCGGGTACATAAGCCATGTAAATACAACTGGCAATCAGTCCTATTTGCCCTAAAATTACCCATGGTCTTTTGCGACCCATCGGCAAATAAGTATAGCGGTCCATTAGCGGCGCTACAATAAATTTAAAACTCCAAGGCAGCCCGCAGGCTACTGCAAAACCGGCAATTTCTCCCGGCGTATTCCCATTCATGGCCATCCACGCCGGTATACCATAAAATAACATCCCTTCTGGCACACCCTGTGCAAAATACAGGGCAATAAAATTGAAATACCGAAGAATTGAATTTTCCGAAAGTGAGGGCAGGGTTTTGCCCTCTTTTATAGTTATGGAACTGTTGAGTTGCAAGGTTTACCTTTCTTGAATTTTATTAAAATGGGAGAAGTGTTTATCAGCACTCCCCCCTTTTATATGATTATGGTTTAATGGGTAATGGCCTGCCTATTCATTCCTGAATAGTCCGCCCCGGTAAAACTTATTTTGAACTTAACTCCTTACGTAAGAAAAGCAACTCACTCCAGCTTTCATTAATATATTCAGCAACATCTTTTAAGTATTGTGCATGGGAGCCTTCTCCGTTAACGGATTCATATACTTCTTTGAATGGCTTGCGAAAACCTGCTGCTCTTTCTTTTAGCCCTTGCTTGTACCTTGTTACTAAAGTGTACTGCGCCGGCCCGGAAGAACTGGCAAAATATACTGCCACTGTTACACCGGATGCCTCCCAAGTTTTTTTCAGCTTTTTGATGATTTTTACCACATTATCCCCCTGGGCAACTTTGGGATAAATATGGGAGATATTGATTTTGTCAGAAAAATCGCCTAAGGCAACCGTACTTAACGAATCCTGGTAAACGGAGTAACCGCCGGACTCCCTTTCGGTCAAATGAACCGCGATATTTTTATTCCAATCCTGCATATGCTCTGCGCCCAGATCACCTCTTGCATCTTCGCCAGCCCAGCTGGTTGGACCTTCGGTAATATGATAACCGCCGTAATCAGGGCCTGACTGAATGGTAAATACCCTCCAATGGGCATCCCCGGTATGGTATTTTTGGGCATGGGTGGCCAATGCTTTTTCAAACTCTGCTACTTTATCCATTTTTGGAAATACCCGGTGGGTAGAAATCACATTTTTGGTTTGACTTATTCCAAGAAACGGAATAAGCATAATCCCAAGAATGAATGTGCTGAGCTTTACAGTGAATTTGTGTTTCATTTCAGATTTGTTTTTGGTGAATGAGTGGTTTTGATTGTTATCCTGTACAAATCTCTTATGAAACCAAAGTTTTTGTGAGTACAAATCCACCTTTAAAGCTTGCTTTTTCAGCAATTGACAGGACAAACTGTGCAGTAACAGGATAAATTCATCATTTTCGAAAAAACAGTCTTGATTTATTTACTCCTTGCAAACTATAAAAGCCTGTTACTGCTATCTTTATAGCAGGGTGCCAAAACAACTTAGCCATATTAAATTGCTGCTTACCGTTCTTTTTACTGGGGTTGCAGCAGTGGCTTCTGGTCAAAAAGAAAAAGACTATGAAAGTATTTCCATAGCGCAGGGCTTATCGCAGGGAATGATTTTCGATCTTTTGCAGGACAAAGAAGGCTTTATCTGGGTTGCTACCAAAAACGGCCTGAACCGTTATGATGGCTATGGGTTTAAAGTTTTTACGAATGACCCTTAT
>Ga0209063_1000499_pt1 | contig 26496 bp, 24 predicted proteins | sample KloWWTmeKNB19Kit_FD_187177 | JGI IMG/M metagenome (GOLD analysis project Ga0209063, IMG submission 187177) | Active sludge microbial communities from Klosterneuburg, Austria, studying microevolution and ecology of nitrifiers - Klosterneuburg... | ecosystem: Engineered > WWTP > Aerobic digester >... | reverse complement strand
ATGATCACCACGGAGGCTGTCGTGTTGTATACGTACTGTGCATAGGCCGGATTCGCCAAAAAGCTCAACGAACCGGTACCGCCTTCTTCGATCTTGGAAAGCTTGGTCACGGTTGCATCGGCATCTCCTTCAACGGAGCCTTGTAGGAGATCGGCGATCTGTTTTGCGGTGAATTGCATGGTTGGAATGATGGTCCGCCAAGGTAGTTCGCCCCAATGGATCAACGCGTGGTCGGAACGAACGAACTTTGCCGGGCAATGTCCGACCTCGACGTCAGTGAAAAAGTCCGCCTGTTGCCGCACCATCCCGGGGTGTACCAGTTCTTCGACATTGAGGGTAAGATCCTGTACGTTGGCAAGGCCAAGGACCTGCGGCACCGTGTAGGCAGTTACTTCGCAAAGAGCCATAGCGACGGGAAGACCAGCATGCTCGTCCGCAAGATCATGGACCTGCGTGTTATCCTCGTGCCCACCGAATTCGAAGCGCTATTACTGGAAAATTCGCTGATCAAGGAGCTTCAACCGCGGTACAATATTCTGCTGCGTGATGACAAGAGCTTCCCGTTCATCCGCATTCGCAACGAACGCTTCCCAAGGGTGGAAGGAATGCGCAATCCGGAGAATGACGGCAGTGACTACTTCGGACCGTATGCGGGCGTGCGCACGATGAAGACCGTGCTGCAACTGACCCACAAACTCTACAAGTTGCGCACCTGCAGCTATGACCTGTCGGAAAAGAACATTGCTGCGGGCAAGTTCAAGAAGTGCTTGGAATACCACATCGGTAATTGCAAAGCGCCTTGCGAAGGCTTGCAAAGCGCCGAGGATTACGCGGCAAACATGGGTCAAGTGCGCGAGATCGTAAAAGGTCGATTGGCCGGGTTGCTGAAAGTGATGAAGCCCTTGATGCACGTGCACGCTGAGAAGCTCGAATTCGAGGAAGCGGAAGATTACCGGCAGAAGATCGAACGACTGGAGAACTACCGCGCCAAGAGCATTGTAGTGAACCCGGATATCGGTGATGTCGACATCTACGGATTGGCCAGTGATACCGGTAGCACCTACGTGAATTACATGCGCGTGATCGACGGCGCAGTGGTGCATGGGATCACGATCGAACTGAAACGACGGCTGGAAGAATCCGACGTGGAAATGCTGCAATTGGCCATTGCAGAATTGCGGCAACGATACCATAGCTTTTCACCGGAAGCGATCGTGCCTTTCGACCCGGAGATCGAGATCCCTGACCTGGTCTTCACCATACCCAAGATCGGCGACAAAAAGAAATTGTTGGAACTGTGCGAACGCAATGTGCGCTACTTCATGCTGGACAAACAGAAGCAGGAAAAGCTTGTGGATCCCGAAGCGGCGACCACCCGTGTATTGGACCAGCTGAAGCAGGACCTGCGGCTGAGCGAATTGCCCACCCACATTGAATGTTTCGACAACAGCAACACGCAAGGTACCGACCCAGTGAGCGCGTGCGTGGTCTTCAAGGATGCGAAGCCGAGCAAGAAGGATTACCGCCATTTCAACATCCGCACCGTGGAAGGGCCAGATGATTTCGCAAGCATGGAAGAGGCCGTGGAAAGGCGTTACGCGCGTCTCGTGACCGAAGGCGAACCGCTACCGCAACTGATCGTGATCGATGGCGGCAAGGGCCAGTTGAGCGCTGCGATGAACGCGATCGAACGCTTGGGGCTTCGCGGCAAAATTGCGGTGATCGGCATCGCGAAAAAGTTGGAGGAGATCTACTTCCCCGGCGACCCCTACCCTTTGCACATTGACAAACGCAGCAGCAGTTTAAGGGTGATCCAACACATGCGCAACGAAGCCCACCGCTTCGGCATCACGCACCACCGCAGCAAGCGCAGCAAGCGCGTGATCAAAACCGGCTTGGAAGCGATCCCGGGAATTGGGCCAGGGACGGCACAAAAGCTGCTGATGCGGTTCGGAAGCATCAAAGGGGTGCGTGAAGCCTCCACGGAAGACGTAGTTGCGGCAATTGGAAAAGTAAAAGCGGAAGTGGTGTTGAAGGCGCTGATGACAGCGGAATAGTTGGTTCGGACTATTTTCGAGAACGACCGGGAGGGTCGATTAGACGAATTCGATGAACCATTACCTTTCCCCAATGCAGCCCTGTGCCAATTGCAATAATCCTTTCGAAAGCGCCTATTGTCCGGCATGCGGACAGAAGCGTGTGCACGCTGGGATCCAATTGAAAGAGGTCATCACCGATTTCGCATCGGGGCTCTTCAACGTGGATGCACCGATCCTGCGGACGTTGCGCGAGTTCATTGTTGCTCCAGGTCAAATGACGCGCGCCTGGTTGGCCGGCAAACGCATTTCGTACACGCCGCCAGTGCGTTACTTCCTTTTCGGCATTGCATACTATTTCATCATGCGGTGGTTGCTGAACTGGGATCCGGTCGATTCTGCTGTAGAAGCGACCAATGGTATTCCCACCGCTGAAACTTCGATGATGCGCGTGAACCACTGGATGAGCCGCAACGTGAATTTATTGATCCCGATCTGGTTGATCATGCTTGCCACATTTGATCGGGCGCTCTTTCCACGCACCACCCTGCGCTGGGTGGAACGGCTGATCCACTACCTCTTCGCAGCGGGCACCTACTTGATGGTCTCCACCACCTTGATCCCGCTGATCAAGTTATTTCCATCGCTGCAGCTCATCAATTTCTTCGTGATCTTTTCGCTCATCATTTGGGCATGCATCGCACTTCACCAGCGAACGGTTTGGAACGTGATCAAAGCGGTCGTGATGGTTCCCCTGAGTTTCATTCTGTATGTGTTTATCTGTACGGTGATCGTGTCGCTTGGCTTGGGCATTCCCTTGGGTGAAGTGTTCGTGCGGCCGGCGCAATGAAGGTCACGGTTCTCCTCCCCTTCCGCAACGCGGCTTCTACGCTTCATGCCGCTGTCACTAGCATCGCTGAACAAACTTTCTCGGAATGGGAGCTGCTGCTGGTCGATAATGCATCCACGGATGAAAGCGCCACGATCACAAAGAATTGGGTCGAAAAAGACGATCGCATCCGGTTGATCGAAGAACCGAGCGTAGGAATTGCAAACGCGCTAAATACAGGAATGCTCCGAGCCAAAGGCAGTTACATTGCTCGCATGGATGCCGATGACATTTCCCATCCAGAGCGCTTATCGAAACAAGTCGCCTATCTCGATGCACATCCGGAGATCGGCGTACTTGGCACACGAACAACATTCAAGACTTCAGTGGAACAAAGCCTCGGCATGGAAGCATTTGTTCATTGGCAGAACGCGATCATTTCTCCCCACGAACATTTCGTGAAGCGATTCGTTGACGCGCCGATCGCTCATCCCACGGTCCTCTTCCGTCGTGAACTGGTCGATCATTTCGGCGGATACGATACAGGCCCGTTACCCGAAGACCATGAACTCTGGTTGCGTTGGATGCACCATGGCGTGCGCATTGCCAAGCTGCCGGATGAGCTGCTCACTTGGCACGATCATCCGCAACGCCTCAGCCGAACGCATTCGAACTACGCCATTGATGCTTTCTTCACAACGAAAGTGAAATGGTTGGCCAAGTGGCTGGGGAGGACCTTGAACGGTCGTCCGGTCATCATCGCAGGCACCAGTTCGATGTGTCGAGAACGCGCCCATCTGTTAGGGACGGAAGGCATCGCGGTACATGGATTCACCGATGTGAAACCGCGCGTGGTTCCTGGTTATGAATTCATTCCGCATAACGAACTTCCTGGTCCGGGCAAAGCTTTCATCGTCTCTTTCATATCACAGCGCGGCACGGGTGATCGGATCGCGGAATTCTTATCGACTCGTGGTTTGGTAGAAGGCGAGGATTTCATTCTGGCCGCGTGATCGAGCCATAGCTTTGCGTGCATGGAGCAGTTCGATAAGGCGAAGACCATTGAAGTGTTGAAAGCACAACGTTCATACTTCAAAAGTGGCGCAACACGGTCTTACGGCTTCCGCAAAAAGGCGTTGAAAGACCTTCGGGAAAGCATCAAGAAGCATGAACAGGAATTGCTCGACGCGCTCCACAAAGACCTGCATAAACCTGCGTTCGAAGCATTCATTAGCGACATCGGCACCATCTACCAAGAACTGGATCACGCACTGTCGCATTTGAAGGATTGGATGCGTCCGGAGCAAGTGGGCACTCCCATCTCATTGCAAGTAGCCAGCAGTGAAATACGGCACGATCCACTCGGTGTCGTGTTGATCATTGCACCGTGGAATTATCCCTTCCAACTGGTGATCGAACCATTGATCGGAGCCGTCGCGGCGGGCAACTGTGCATTGTTGAAACCCAGTAAAGCGGCTCCACACACAGCAGCTGTGACCAAGAAGATCATCTTCGAGGTCTTTGCTCCTGCGCACGTGAGCGTTGTGGAAGGCGATGGAAGCGCTGTAGTGCCCGCGCTCGTAGAGGCATTCCGTTTCGATCACATCTTCTTCACTGGGAGCACCAGCGTAGGTAAGAAGATCGCCGCCTTGGCCGCAACGGATCTGATCTCCGTAACACTGGAACTCGGCGGTAAAAGTCCGGCGATCATCGACAAGGAAGTTGATCTGAAAGTTGCTACGAAGCGCATAGCCTGGGGCAAATTCTTCAATGCAGGTCAAACCTGTATCGCACCGGACCATGTATTGATCCACGAAGATCGCAAGGAAGAATTCCTTTCGATACTGAAGAAGACACTGTTCGACTTCTATGGCGAGGAAGTGCAACGTTCAACGCACTTCGGGAGGATCATCAACAACAAGCAATTCGAGAAATTGAAAGACTTCCTCGGCCAAGGGAAGACGTCGATCGGCGGCCAACACGCTGCGGAGGAACGGTACATCGCACCTACCGTTTTGACCGATATCACGCACAACGATAGCGTCATGCAGGAAGAGATCTTCGGCCCCATACTTCCTGTGTTGACCTGGCGAACCAAAGAAGAATTGCTCGATCTGGTCGGACGAAATCCGTTCCCGTTGAGCACGTATATCTTCAGTAGCAACAAAGCGAACATCGCCTACTTCACGGAACGGATCGCATTCGGCGGTGGCTGCATCAACCACTGTTTATTGCACTTTGGGAATAGCGAATTGCCGTTCGGGGGTATCGGTTACAGCGGAATTGGCAAGTACCATGGCAAACATGGTTTCGATACGTTCTCGCATTCCAAACCATTGATGGAAGCAAGCACCTTGATCGATCACGGGTTGCAATTCCCTCCCTATTCCATGCTGAAGGATCGCGTTCTTCGGTGGGTACTTCGGTAAGCGCGACGGTGATATTTCTCACCAATGATGGTCGAGGAAGGGGTCAGCTTTGCAGAAACCCACACATTCATAATGCGCATTGCATCACTTCTATTCGCGATCTATTACATCCATACATCCGCATTTCCCCAAGACCTTGGGGATCGCCATGTGGTGCTCCAAGAGATAAGCATCCCCGGAATACCCGGCGTTCAATCCTTCGCTTGGGGCCAACAAGACCAAGAATGGCTCCTGTTGGGTGGAAGAACGGAAGGACTGCACCAACGCCAACCTTTCGCAGCATTCTCGGCATCGGGGAACAATACCATGGCGCATGTGGTGGACCCGTACACCGAGGAAGTCTGGAGCAGAAGTATCTCCTCACTACCCACTGCCATCTACGAGCAATTGCAATGCACCAATATGGAGTTCTTCCAGCGCGGGAATACATTGTACATCATCGGTGGGTATGGCTACTCACCGACCGCAACGGACCATATCACGCACAGCAAGTTGACAGCGGTGGATGTGCCCGGAGCGATCGAGGCGATCAAGAACGGCACCACACTGACCCCGCATTTCAGACAGCTCTCGGATAGCCGGTTGGCAGTAACAGGCGGATACCTAGGCTACTTGAACGATGAATTCTATCTGGTCGGTGGACAGCGGTTCATGGGGCGGTACAATCCCATGGGCCCCGATTTCGGACCGGGGTTCATTCAGGAATACACCAACGCCATTCGTCGTTTCCGGATCGATGACGACGGCACCTCGCTCGCGATCACGGACTACACGGCGACCGTGGACACGGCCGAGCTACATCGCCGGGACTACAACTTGGTTTCGCAGATCTTCCCGGACGGCTCCCAAGGCTTTACGGCGTTCTCGGGGGTCTTCCAGTACACGAGCAACATCCCTTGGTTGAACACGGTGGACATCACCCCGTCCGGATACACGGTGGTCCCTGTGTTCGAGCAGCTTTTGAACCAGTACCACACAGCGCATTTGCCCGTACATTCCGCTACATCCAACACGATGAGCACGGTGTTCTTCGGCGGCATAGGGCGCTATTACTTCGATGGCAATGGACAGCTCTGGGATGATGTGAACGTGCCCTTCGTGAACACGATCAGTCGAGTGGTACGCAGCGGGGACGGCAGCATGTTGGAAACAGCGATCGGTAGCATGCCCGCACTCTTGGGATCGAGCGCGGAATTCATCACGGCGCCTGATGTTCCCACCTCGTTCAACGACGTGATCGACCTTGACGCACTCGAAGGGGATACCGTGCTGGCCGGTCACATAGTGGGTGGGATCGAGAGCAGCGCGCCGAACATTTTCTTTATCAACACCGGCACCCAAAGCGAGGCCAGCACGCGTGTGTTCAAGGTCTTGCTTGTGCGGGACATGAACACAGGTGTCGGTGGCGCTAAGGAAACGACGAATACGCTTCAGGTGGCCATGTCAGGCAGTGGCGAACAACTCATCGTAACCTTGAGCTTAACAAGAGGCACCGAAGGCTCCTTGAACCTCTTGGACAGTAGTGGTCGTTTGGTCCGCACGCTTTTGAAAGCACGCATGCCGGCAGGTAGTCAGAAGCTGCATAACGATGTCCGCGACCTCCCACAAGGCTCCTACCTATTGGAGTGGACCACGAATGAAGGCCGTTCGGTGGCTCGTTTCGTACGTTAGGCTCAGTCCTCCAGAACCCGTTCTGCACGCTTTGGTTTGAGCGCATCGCGGATCAGGAGCATGTGTTCTTGATCACATTCCAACGACGCTTCAACACGTACTTTATGATCGCTGGTCCAATGGCGGTATTCGGAAATCGTGTTCTTTTCGCAGAAGGTATCCAGATGACGCAGGAAGTGGTCGGCGGTCGGTTGAGCGTCGGGTCCGAAGAAATCCCAGTGGAAACGTAGCAAGCCCATTACGCGAGCATATCACTGAGCAAACGCATCTCGATGATCGGTGCCATCTTCTCATAGAGGATCCGGTATGTGGCCTCGGTAATGGGCATGTCCACGCCATATTTCTCGTTGATCGCGTGCACGCATTTCACCGCGTAATACCCTTCGGCCACCATGTTCATTTCCATTTGTGCAGCACGAACACTATAGCCTCTGCCGATCATGTTCCCGAATTCCCGGTTGCGGCTGAAGGTTGAGTAAGCGGTTACCAGGAGATCACCGAGATAAGCAGGCTCATTGATGTCGCGCGCGATGGGATGCACGGCCGCAACAAATCGTTCGATCTCTTGGATGGCGCGACTCACCAATACCGCCCGGAAATTATCGCCGTAACCCAAACCGACACTGATCCCTGCACACACGGCGATCACGTTCTTCAGGATCGCAGCGTATTCAGTTCCGTAGATATCGTCGCTCAAAGTTGTTTTCATGAAACGACCGTTCAGTGCAGTGCCCATTGCCTTCGCCTTCTCTTGGTCGCGACAGGCGATCGTGAGGTAGCTCAGGCGTTCCATGGCCACTTCCTCTGCATGGCACGGTCCGCATATCACACCGAACTGGTCCTCCGGGATGCCGAAGTGTTCGAAGAGGTATTGACCCACGATCTGGTTCGTTTCCGGCACGATCCCCTTCACCGCACTGAACACGGTCTTGCCGGCTAGCGCAGCGGGATCCAATTTGTCCAGGCTCGATTTCAGGAATGCGCTGGGGACGGCAAGGATCACCACATCTGCTTCGCGCACCACGGTATGGATGTCGGTGTCCATCGCCAACCGCTGCACCTCGAACTGAGCGGCACTGATGTAGTCGGGGTTGTGTCCGTAGGTTGCAATGTGCTTGATGGTATCGGCACGCCTTACCCACCAACCGACCCGGTCATTGTTCGCGGAAAGCAACTTCACCAACGCCGTACCCCAAGAACCCGCACCGATCACAGCAATGCGTTGAGCGTTCATTGGAAGGTCACTTCTGTGTTGATCACTTCGTCCTTGCGCATCACTTTCAGCGGCGCACTGTCTCCCTTCTTCAATGCCGAAAGCGCCTTCATGTAGCTCATCATGTCGACCACATCCACTTCACCCAACTTCACGACCACATCCCCAACTTGCAGACCGGCATTCGCTGCGGGTTTTCCTTCGGTGATCCCGTCTATCCGCATGCCCTTGCCATCGAAAAGATAGTCCGGGACAACGCCCAATGTAACAGTGAAACGCGGTGCCTCCTCATTGTCCATATCCTTGGTCTTGGTGAATTCGAGCTTTCCATCATCATTCAATGTGGCCAACAACGACTCGATGTAACGGGTGATCCGCAACATGCCATCGTAGTTCACCTTCTCCTCATCGTCCGTGGGTTTGTGGTAGTCGGCGTGGGTGCCGGTGAAGAAATGGATCGCAGGTATTCCTTGCAGATAGAAGCTGGTATGATCACTGGGGCCGATGCCACTCTCCGTGGTCTTCACCTTCAAATTGCCAACCAGCGTGCGGTCCACTTCCGCCCAACTTGGTGATGTGCCAACGCCATTGATCCCGATACTTCCCGCAGTGTCCAACCGGCCTACCATGTCCAGGTTGATCATGTAGTTGAGCTGCTCGATCGGCACAGTAGGATGCTTGGTCCAGTAGTTCGATCCGAAAAGTCCTTTCTCCTCACCACTGAATGCGATGAAGAGGTAATCGTTGGCGCGGGTTTGGTCCATCTGCAGAAGGTCACGGGCCAGTTGCAGCATCACGGCGATACCACTTGCATTATCATCCGCTCCGTTGTGGATCGCTTTTTCACCCCGATGCAACGAACCCTCATCACCCCAACCCAAATGATCGAAGTGCGCACCGATCACCACGACATTGTCCTTTCCGTGATCGAGCATGCCCACCACATTGTAGGCCGTACGTTGCTCGCGTTGGATATCCGTGCCGATCACGACCGGGTTGTTATCGATCACCAATTGTCCGTGGAGGTCTCCTTTCAAGAAGAGCACCGGGATCGAAATGGATTTGATGCGTGCCGTGAATTCCAGGGATGGATCCTCTGCGGTTGGATCATCGTTGTAGAATATAACACCCGTGGCGCCCAATTCTGCGGCCTTCTCCGCCCTTGCTACAAGGTCGTGGTAGCCGATGTACTTACTGTGCGGATGGACCCCATCCGGTGAGCTGATCGACAAGGCAACAACGCGCCCTTTCACCTCTATTCCACTGTAGTCGTCCGTGTTCAGTTCAGGGGCCTGAATGCCATACAACGCCTTCACGACTTTGCCACGCACCACACCGGTCCCGGAAAAGGGCATCAGGGCATAATCCGTTCCCATTTTCAATATGGACCGGCCCAACTGGAAACTGTTGGCAGGGCCCGCGAATGGATCACCGTTGAAGGTGAAGGCCTGCAAATAGCTCGCGCTATCGCCATAGGGCATCAACCCCTCATTCCCGAATTTGGCGGCTATGTAATCCGCTGCCAGTTTCTCCCCGGGCGTGCCTGCCTCGCGACCTTCAAGGCGATCGCTGGCCAAGTATTTCACATCGTATTGCATCTGCTCAAGTGCGTCGGTATCCGCTTGCATTTGGGCAACAAGCGCAAGGGGTATCGAAAGGAGCGCGATAGAAAGGATCTTCCGTGTTGTCATGGGGTCAGATCGCGAAGATACCCGTCGGTTATCTTCGATGCACAATCTGCGGATCCGGCACTAGGTTCGCTGACGCGTGCACATGAAGAACATCCTTGTGGCCGCAGCGGGCATCCTTTCGCTGATCTACCTCTTGAACCCCACCATGGGCATTTTCGAATTGCTGCCGGACAACTTGCCGTTCATCGGCAATTTGGATGAAGCCACAGCCACTATGGTGCTGATAGCCGCACTTCGCTATTTCGGGTGGGATATCAGCGAACTGTTCACCAAGAAGAAGGCGATCGACTTCACGAACGAGAAATAGATGCGCATTCCCCTTTTGCTCTTTTCCGCCACCGCTATTTTGATCGGTTGCTCCGGAGCAACGCCCAAGGAACCATTCCCCAATCGTTGGTCCGATGTGCGTCTTTCTCCGGTCCTGGAAGCTCAGGAACATCGGGATACCAAAGCACTGTGCACCTTGCTGGAAGACCCAGAGGTTGTCGTGCGTGAAGCTGCGGCTTTGGCTTTTGCCTCCGTGCAGGACAGTGTTTCGGTCCCATGCCTGCTCAAGGCCCTAGTGGACGAGGTGGCTGTGGTAAGAGCCACCGCAGCCTTTTCATTGGGTTTCATCGCGAACCGCAATGCGTTGGAGGAAATGGCACGAAGGGCGCTTGAAGAAAAGGACAGCACTGTGCAACGCGCCTTGTTCACCGCCTCCTTCTTGGCCACGCAGAGATCGGGACAATTGAAGGACCCGAAAGCGATCATAAACTACTTGGTACACAGCAGCGGTCATGAACGGATAAGGGCCGCCGATGCGTTGCGGCGCTTGCCCGACAGCTCTTTGCAACGTATAAGCGCCGACTATTTGGCGCTCTTCGATTCCATCAACCCAAGCGAAACCGAAGCCATACTTACCCTCGCCTTGAGCAAGATCGGCGGCACGGATGCAGTGAGCTTGGCACGACAGTACGCGCAAGAAGAGATGCCCAACGCACTCCGTGTGAATGCACTGCGTGCCTTGACTACATTCATTGAACCACAGGATGGCGATCTCTTTGTTTCCGCCGCACGCGAAGGTGCAGTAGGCACCGTAGCGATCGAGGGCTTGCATCTGCTCCCTTCGCTGGACCACGATCAAGCGATGGCTGTTCGCAAAGCTGCCGTTGACCCGCTGCTTGCTACTCAAGCCCTCAGCTTGGCGTTATGGGCCGGAGAAAAGGATAGCGATAGTCTGACCGCCCTACTACACCACACGGCAATGAGCGATCCTTCACCCTACGTCCGCGCTGCTGCCATCCTGGCCAACCCTAGCCAGTTCGGTGTGATAACATTGACAGAGGCATTGGACCTGTTGGTCGACCCAAGCATACATCCGGCTGTTCGGCAAGCCGCCTTCACTTCGGCAAGTAAGGACCAGGCGGCAGCGCAAATGCGCCAGTTCCAGCAAATGATCCGTCCCGATGAAGATCGAAGATGGCGAGATCTGCGGAGTCCCTTGCACGAGGCATTCCACTCCGGAGATGCGGGTTTGATCTGTGCCTCTCTTGAGCAACTCTTGGAAACCGGTGGCGATCCCGATTCCCTTTTCATTACACCCGAACTGGAACGCACACTTCGGGATACTTTACGCCCACTGGCCGATCTGGAGGCCTTGAGGCTCTTGGACAAGATCATCGCCATGCGTACCGGTTCCCAAACATCTACACCTGCTCCGGTCCGCTTCAACCACCCGGTCGATCCTGTAAAATTGCGCGCATTGAAGCAAGGGCAGCGCTACCGCATCGTCACGGTAAAAGGCGAGATCATCATCGCCACGGATGTGGACGATTGCCCGGGTAGCAGTGTTGTCTTTGACTCCCTTGTGGTCGCGAGCTACTACAACGGCAAATCCTTCCACAGGATGGTGCCCGGCTTCGTGGTGCAAGGTGGTTGCCCGCGTGGCGATGGGTACGGCGGCATGCCTTGGACCTTACGCACGGAGATCGGTAGCAAACTATTCACCGCTGGTTCCGTTGGTCTTGCTTCGGCTGGACGCGATACGGAGAGCTGCCAATTCTTCATCACACACAGCGCTACTCCACACCTCGATGGACGCTACACGCGCTTCGGCGAAGTGGTTAGCGGGATGGATGTGGTATGGCGGCTGCAGGTGGGAGATGCGATGGAGCGGGTCGAGAGAATAGAGTGAAGCGGTTCAGTCTGCGCTCTTCGAGCGCGCAATGTTCAAATATCCGTCCTTAGAAGTTCAACCCTCTGGAAACGGTGCGGTCTTGCTTCACGCAAACTTCTCAGGCCGCATCTGTGGAAAAAGCAGAACCTCCTGGATCGCCGGATTGTCCGTTAGCAACATTACCAGACGATCCATTCCGATGCCAATGCCGCTTGTCGGTGGCATGCCATACTCCAACGCACGTAGGAAATCCTGATCGATGAACATGGCTTCATCGTCGCCGCGTTCCATCAACTTCACTTGCTCTTCGAAGCGCTCCCGCTGATCGATGGGGTCGTTCAATTCGCTGTATGCATTGGCCACTTCAAAGCCGCCTACATAGAGCTCGAACCGTTCCGTTAGGCGCTCATCCTCGCGGTGCTTTTTGCATAGCGGACTCATCTCCGTAGGGAAGTCCATCACGAAGGTCGGTTGGATCAATTCGGGTTGCACCAATTCGCTGAAAAGCTCATCGATCAACTTGCCTTTGCCCATGGCAGCGGTCACTTCGATGCCATGCTTCAGACATAGCGCGCCGAGTTCCTTTTCATCGATCTCGAGCGGATCAACGCCGGTCTTTTCTTGGATCGCACCGCACATGGTGATCCGTTTGAAAGGCGCTTCGAAGCGGATCTCCTTGCCTTGGAATACCACTGAACTGGATCCTGCTCTGGGGCCCGACCCGGAGTTCGCTGCGCTCGCGACTTGCGCGATGACCCCTTCCATGTAGTCCATCATCCACAAGTAGTCCTTGTAGGCCACGTACAATTCCATCACCGTGAATTCTGGATTGTGCGTGCGGTCCATGCCCTCGTTCCGGAAGTTGCGACTGAACTCGAATACGCCTTCAAAACCGCCAACGATCAACCGTTTCAGATAGAGTTCGTTCGCAATGCGCAAGTAGAACGGAACATCGAGCGCATTGTGGTGCGTCTCGAATGGCCGAGCAGCTGCACCGCCGGGGATCGCCTGAAGAACGGGTGTATCCACTTCGATGTAACCGGCGGTCTGAAAGGCCTTTCGCATAGCGTCGAAAATGCGCGTACGCTTCAGGAAGGTCTCACGAACGTTCGGGTTCACGATCAGGTCCACGTAGCGCATGCGGTAGCGCAACTCGGGATCAGCGAATGCATCATGCACCTTGCCATCCTCATCGGTCTTCACAACCGGAAGTGGGCGCAACGATTTTGCCAGCACCGTCAACTCCTTCACGTGCAAGGTGAGCTCTCCGGTTTGCGTGGTGAACATGTAACCCTTCACACCGATCAGATCACCGAGATCGAGCAGTTTCTTGAAGACATCATTGTACAAGGTCTTGTCTTCTCCGAGGCAGATCTCGTCCCGGTTCACATAGATCTGTTGGTCACCGGTATGGTCGCGGAGCACGGCGAACGACGCCTTGCCCATGACGCGCACGCTCATCAATCGGCCGGCTAGAACAATGTTGGCTTCGGGTTTCTCTCCTTCACCTGAATGGGCTGCTTCCTTGAATTCCTCCTTCACCTTGACCGCTGTATGGGTAACAGGAAATTGCGCAGCGGGAAAGGGGTCGATACCAAGCGCACGCATCTTTTGCATGGAATCGCGGCGGCCTTGTTCTTGGTCTGAAAGGGGTTGTGACATGGGGTTCTAATGGGTGGCGAAGATACCGGCCCTACCTTTGCAGAAAGAGAATATCCATGGGCAAACAACAGGACAAGCGGATCGAACTTGCCAAGCGGCTGTTGGACACCACCGATGAGGTGACTCTGGGTATCGTCTCAGCGGCATTGGATGTCCCCAAGCCGTATGCGATCCCTGAATCCGAGATCAAAGCATTCGAGGACTATCTAGCACGCTATGAAAGGGGCGAGGTAGAACCCAAGGAATGGAGCGCGATAAAACGAAAATTGACTCGTCGCGTCGCGAAATGAAAAGAGCCATTCTCCTCGGTAATGTTGCTGAGGATGACATTGAACAAGCGGCCCATTGGTATTCCGTGCGTTCCGAAGGTCTTGAACAACGCTACCGCTCTGCGATCTTGACCACACTGAACTACTTGGCAAAGCACCCCAATGGCTCAACTCGCATTCGAGGACGGATCAGGCAATTTCCCGTCAAGGGATTTCCATTTGTCATCCTTTTCGCCGTCTATCCGAAAGTGATCGTTGTGGGGCGCGTCTTTCATACTCGCCAAGACCCGAAGCGAAAACTACGCAAATCGGGCTAACCTATAGCCCAATGGTCACGTAAGAGGTCCCTATTTTTGCACCCGTACAAACCACCCCATGGAGAAACTGATCGACGCCTTCCCGAAACAACTGAAAGAAGCCCTTGAAATTGGCCGTAAAGCAACTTTGAAAGCCCCCGGTGGTCCTTACACCAATGTGGTGGTAACAGGGCTGGGTGGTAGCGGTATCGGTGGGCGAATAGCCGCACAGTTGATGCACAAAGAGGCCAAGTGCCCGATCGAAGTGTACAACAACTACTACCTGCCCGGCTACGTGGACCATAAGAGCTTAGTGATCGCCTGCAGCTACAGCGGCAACACAGAAGAAACGATGGCCGCAATGGACCAAGCGTTGGCCAAAGGCGCTCGCATCGTGGTAATTACGAGTGGTGGCACCATGCTGGAGATCGCTAAAGCGAAAGGGATGGACCATATCGTGATCCCCGGCGGTAATCCACCGCGCACCATGTTGGCGTATTCGTTGATCCAGCAATTCTTCGTATTACATCACTTCGGCATCATCGGCGATGGTTTCGAAGGCGCTGTGAAAACGGCAGCGAACATGTTGCTTGATGACAAGGAGGCGATCAAGAAAGCCGCCATGGAACTCACTGAGAAGTTGGTCGGCAAGCGCTTGGTGATATACAGCGAAGCGAACACCGAAGCTGTGAGCATCCGGTTCCGTCAACAAGTGAACGAGAACAGCAAAGAACTCTGCTGGCACCATGCCATTCCGGAAATGAACCACAACGAATTGGTGGGTTGGGCCGGTGGTGACAAGAGCCTGGGCGTGGTGATCTTCCGCCACAAGGAAGACCACGAGCGCACGCAAATGCGCATGGAGATCAACAAGAGCATCTTTGAGAAATACACACCGAACGTCTACGAGGTTTGGAGCAAGGGCGACACGGCCATCGCACGCCAGTTGTACCTGATCAACCTGGGCGACTGGGTGAGCCTGTACTGGGCACAGAAGAAAGGCGTGGACCCCAGCGAGATCGCGGTGATCAATATGCTGAAGGGGAAATTGGCGGAGGTGAAATAGAGGAGAAGGTCTCAACGCAGAGGGGAGAGACGCATAGGACGCAGAGAAAGCTAGCGGCCTTAGGCCTTGGAGGCGCAAAGAGGCCTAGTCTGAAGTGACCCATAATGACCTACAAGGAACTCAGCTCCAAGGTCATTGGTGCTGCCATTGAAGTCCATCGGGAGCTTGGATCTGGGCTTCTGGAAGGGGTTTTCGAAAAATGTCTGGTGCTAGTCCTTCGCGAGAAGGGCCTTCATGTTGAACAACAGGTTGTCGTTCCGGTCAAATTTCGTGGTCAAGACCTTGGCGCGAACCTTCGGTTGGACCTTATTGTTGAAGGGCGCATCATCGTAGAGGTGAAAGCAGTAGAAGCTATCCATGACAGCCATCTTGCCCAAACATTGACCTATTTGAAGCTCACCGGCTGCAAGCTTGGACTGGTCATGAACTTCGGTCAACGACTACTGAAGCACGGGATCGAGCGTGTTGTGAACGGGTTGGATGAGGAGTGAGGAAGTCCAAGGGCACCGCAGAGGGAGAGGCGCAGAGGACGCACCACTTTCCACCAAAACGCTTTCTCAAAACCCCACCGCATTCTCGCCCTCTGCAGTGAAGACAACCACACAACCTCCGGCGCTCGCGCCTCTCTTACTCTTCTCTGCGCCCCCTGCGCCTCTCCACTCTGCGGTGGATCTAATCCCCGATCTTTGCCCCTGTGAGAAAAGTCCACTTCCAAGACCTCGGCCTGATCCCCTACTCCGAAGCTTGGGCTTTGCAAACGCGGCTCTTCCAAGCGACCATCGACAGGAAGATCGACAACCGGAAGCTGCCGGAAAGCGAGCAGGTCCCAACAGAAGACCACTTGCTGTTCTGTGAGCACCCCCACGTGTACACCTTGGGCAAAAGCGGCAAGCAAAGTCATCTGTTGTTGAATGAAGAAGGCTTACGCGAGAACGGCGTGGAGTTCTTCCCGATCGATCGCGGCGGCGACATCACCTACCATGGACCGGGACAGATCGTGGGCTATCCGATCTTCGACATGGACCACCATTTCACGGACATCCATCGCTTCTTGCGCACACTGGAAGAGGCGGTGATCGGAACCCTAGAAGCATACTCCATCAAGGCTGGGCGGATCGACGGTTTGACGGGTGTTTGGCTGGACTGGGAAGAGCCGTTGAAAGCTCGCAAGATCTGCGCCTTAGGCATTCGCGCCAGCCGGTGGGTGACCATGCACGGCTTTGCCTTCAACGTGAACACGGACTTGAGCTACTTCGAAAATATCGTGCCATGCGGGATCGCCGACAAGGGCGTTACGTGCATGGCGAAGGAACTCGGCGGGTTGTTGGATATGCAAGCCGTGAAAGAGCGATTGAAGTTGGAGTTGGCGGATCTTTTTGATGTTGAGGTGGTGTGACCGGGCCTTATTGGGCCTAGTGAAAAGCATTCAGCTCATAACCCTCATGCCACACTTGTTCGACCGGCACGTCGTTTGCCGATCCGCATCGCGCAATAATAAACCTTGCGCTATCTTTCCGACCTAAACCATCACCAGAAAATGAAATTGAACAGAACTATTGCGGCATTGCCGTTGCTTCTGCTCGGGACCGGGGCCATGGCCCAGATGTACGGTTCAGGCGTGAGCACCTCAATGATCAGTGGCGACTTCAAGGCGCTGAAAGGCGAGAAGACCGTGGACATTGATTTTGTTTACGATGGCATGCTCGTCGGAAATGGCATGACGAACGACCAGTACCTCACGAAGAAAACCAAAGAATACAACGACAAGGAGAAGGGCAAAGGCGATACTTGGGCAATTGCGTGGATCAACGACCGTGAGCGTTTGTATGAGCCAAAATTCTTGGAACTTTACAACAGCCGCATGGATGGTGCGCAAAAGGCGGACAAGGAAAACAACGACGCGAAGTACCGATTGATCGTGAAAACCGTGGCTACGGAGCCAGGGTACAACATTGGTATTTCGAAGAGGCCTTCCAGCGTTGGGGCTTCGATCCAACTCGTAGCGATCGCTGCACCAACAGAAGTACTTGGCGAAATGATCGTCTCGAACTGTCCTGGCGCCAATGCAATGGGCTTTGACTACGACACCGGTGGGCGTATCGCCGAAGCTTATGCCAAACTTGGTAAAGAAGTGGCCACCTACCTAATGAAGAAGCAGTGGAAGTGATCTGTTCCGAACACTTTTGAAGAACGCCCGGCATAACCGGGCGTTCTTTCGTTCAGGGTTTTCGGTCACACTTGCTCCAAGACTTCCGCATACAACTCTATGTACTTCAAGATGCATGCTGCCCAAGTGAACTTCGCGGCATGCGTTTTCATTCGCTGTTCAACCTTGTGGGGATCCGCAACGAACGCGGACAAGCCGGAGCGAATTGAATGTGTGATCGTTGCTGGTTGCTCACTGTCGAAATAGAAAGCAGCATCACCTCCGATCTCGGGCAAACTGGTGGCGCGACTTAGGAACACCGGCTTCCCAAGCAACATGGCCTCGATCACTGGTAGACCGAAACCCTCAGCAAGCGAAGGGAATAGCAATGCATCGCAATTGCTGAAGAGCCTGAACTTTTCCTGATCTTCCACCGCACCGGGCATTTGAACACGATCTTCCAGACCAAGAACACGAATTCGCTCTTTGATCGATGTGCCGTATGGGGTTGCATTGTTCCCGGCCAGTACAAGATCATGATCGGGAAAGTCCTTCAGTATCGGTAACAGGACGTGGAAATTCTTCTTCTCCTTGAAAACGCCAAGTGAAAGAAAGTAGGGTCGTTGAGGCTTCGGCGCTGGGTTGCCACTGGGCATGACCACGCCATTGTGGATCACATGTACCGGCTTTCCGCGCAGATCAACATGTTTTTCCAGTTCGCTTTTGGTGAAGGCGGAAATGGCCGTTACCGCATGCGATTTGTCCACGTTCCGCTGCAGGCGTTGCAAATAGCGTTGGGCCTTTGATCGGTCTTTCTCAACCAGAAAATTGAGGTCGTGTACTGTGAGGATCCATTTGGATCGTGGATGCGGATGAAAGGATGGGAATTGGTGAAGGCTATGCCACAGATCATAGGGTTTGTTCAATGCAGGGAAATAACGCCGCAGCAAACTCGGATGAACGACGCCGGTCCCTTCAGAAATTAGCTCCGCGTGGCCTGGAGGCGCAAGAAATTTCACCTTGTTCGCTGTTCGCCTGGCCGCGATCAATGCTTGTGCGAAATTGGCGGAGAACTGTCCCAGTCCGGAGTATAGGTCCTTCACCTTGAGGATATCGACGAGGATCTCGGGCATCGGTGCAAAGGAAACCCGGATCGTTCAATCACGTGGGTTAACGCCTTTGGGCCGAAGGTCTTTTCATCGAAGAGCAACATGTTCCCAATGGTTCTACTTCAACTTCGGGTAGAAGATCTTCCGCCCCTACGGTTCACATGGTCCCAAGATTTCTTTCCCATTCTTCACATTCGTATAATTCTTCTCATTCCGCAGTACTGCGGAACCACATTCCTCAAATACCTTCGCTGCCATGCGTATCCTCCGGAAAATACTTCAATGGACCATCGGGATCATCGCGCTCCTGATCGCCTTGGCCTACCTCACGGGCAACGGTCACTTGGTAAAGGGCGTGCGATACACTTACTTGATCGGTCGAAGTTCTCCGGAGATCGACGACATGCACTTCTTCCCGTACGCGACCATTCCAGCAGATCAGCCACAGCCTTGGCCTACCAGCGAACGCTACGGCAAGTTAGCCTTGCTTCCCGAACAGGAAAAGACACTTAATGACCTCTATTCCGTCGGGTTTGCCGTGTTCCAACACGATAGCATGATCTTCGAACAATACTGGAACGGTTGGGATGCGGACAGTGTGAGCAACAGTTTCAGCGTGGCCAAGAGCTACATCAGCGTGCTCACCGGCATCGCCATGGGCGAAGGGAAGATCAGCAACGTGTTCCAACCCGTCGGCGATTTTCTTCCGGAGTACAAAGAAGGCTGCCATGCGAAGATCACACTCTACAACCTGCTCACCATGAGCACCGGATTGGACTGGAGCGAAAGTGGCGCAAACCCCTTCAGCGACAATGCCAAGGGGTACTACGGAAGCGATGTGCGCAAAGTGAGCCTGGACCAACCCTGCAGAGATGAGCCGGGTAAGGAGTTCGACTACATCAGTGGCAGTACACAGATCATGGCTGAAGTGTTGGAAGCCGCTTATGGCAAGCCTTTGGACGTGCTGGTACGTGAAAAGATCTGGGGGCCGCTCGGTTGCGAACACGATGCCTACTGGGGCAAGGATCGGGAAGATGGCGACTTCAAGGCGTTCTGTTGCTTGTACGCCACGGCCCGCGATTTCGGCCGGATCGGGCAGTTGTACTTGGATAGTGGCATGTGGAAAGGCAAGCAGATCGTACCTCGCGAATACTGGAACGCTTCGATCACCCCGGCGCCCCTGGATGATAAAGGCAAGCCGAACCAGCGCTACGGTTATTTCTGGTGGTTGGCTGAAGTGGACGGACATCCGATCCATTACTGTCGCGGATTCCATGGTGAATATGTGGTGGTGATACCGCACGAGGACTTGGTGTTGGTACGCACCGGAATGAAGCGGGAAGAAGTGAACACCGAAGGTCACCCGACGGATGTGTTCGAGTGGATCAAGATCGCGCGCGAAATGGCATCAAGGTGATCGGGTAACGTCGATGCATGCATCGACACGATCGATCACAAAACAATATGCGAAAGGACATACACCCACCGAAAGTTGAAGGCATCGCAATGGCCGTGGTGCGCGAGCCGGATGAGGATGGTGAAGACGGTTGGCACGTATACCTGATCAACCGAACAGACCAGACCATCGAGAACGTCCTGATCAGTTCGCGCGGATATGGCGAGCTGGACGGCGAACCGCGCAAGACGAGTGAGATGCGGCACTTCCTGAATAGCCTTGCTCCGAAAAGTTGGGCGCGAGTAGAAATGATCGTGGAGGACGTCTTCGCCCTGAGCAACCAGTATTGGCTGAGCTATTATTTGGGACCGAAGTTGTTCGACAAGAAGTACATCTTTCTGGCCGGAAGCATTGAAGAGAGCAATTTCACGACGATCCCGTTGATGGAAAAACGAGGTGTGATGATCGAGTGATAAGACAAGAGCAGGAGCATGGGCAAGAGCAAAATGCAAAAGCAGGAGCAGGCAGCAAGGATCAGGGGCAATTGGCAAAGGAAAGTTGAGCCGAAGGCGAAATCCCGCGCAGTGGGGTCACAATTTTCAAGTTATCAAGACACAAGATGAGCGAAGCGAGGGTCACGACTCACCACTTTCTTACTCGCCACTCGTCACTAACGACTCTTTTCACTCTCGACTAACGACTAAAGGACTCACCACTATACAACTAACGACTCTCTTCACTAACGACTAACCACTTAAGGACAAAATAATACCTCTTACCCACCAACCTCCCCCTACCCATGCGCCCCGACAACGCCAAAGAACTCAGCAAGATCCTCTTCTTGGACATTGAAACGGTGCCGCAACATTTCAAGTGGAGTGACCTCGATGAACGCACGGCAGAGCTGTTCAGCACGAAGACCCGGTTCGAGCAGGAGCGCAGCGAAAAGACGGCCGAAGAACTGTGGAGTGAGAAAGGCGGGATCCTTGCCGAGTTCGGGAAGATCATTTGTATTGGTGTAGGAAGCATCCACAAGTCAGGCGAAACGGAGGCATTGCGTGTAACCTCGTTCCAAGGCGATGATGAAGCGGAGCTGTTACGCCGTTTCGTAGAACTCCTGAACACCCATTTCAACACGGATGATCATTGGCTTTGCGGCCATAACGGAAAGGAATTCGACTTCCCTTACATCGCTCGCCGGTGCGTGGTAAATCGGATCAAGCTCCCGCGCTTATTGGACATTGCGGGGCTGAAGCCGTGGGAAGTAGGGCACTTGGACACCATGAACCTCTGGAGTTTCGGGGATCGAAAGGCATACACCTCCTTGGCGCTGCTCACGCACATTTTGGAGATCCCAACACCCAAGGATGACATAACAGGAGCCGATGTGGCCCGTGTATATCACGTAGAGAAGGACCTTGAACGTATTGCGGCATACTGCAGAAAGGATGTTGTGGCCACCGCCCAAGTGTTCATGCGGCTCACTGGCAGGCGTGCGATCAAGGACACGGATGTGGTGATGGTCTAGGGTCTGGGTTTCGGGCCGTCTACTACCTTTCGACCGATGCACTCCAAGGACTTGACCATGGACCGGAACCACTTGATCGAGTGGTGCCTATTTATGCTCGTTGCCTTGGCCAGCTTGCATTGTACTTGGGCCGTGAATGGTTTTGATCCGTACGAGTTCTTGCGACGTGGCAGTGATCAATTGGGCTACTACCAGTGGCTCCCTGCCTTTTTCGTGGATCAGGACTTCGACAAGATGTACTGGTGCCACCAGATGGAAAGTGGAAAGTGGATCAGCATGTTCACCTTCGGTGTGGCCTTGCTCCAGTTGCCGTTCTTCCTCATCGGCCAACTCAGTGCCGAAGCGTTCGGTTATGATCTCAACGGGTTCTCTCCACCCTACGCTGTTGCACAAATGGTGGGTGTTGCACTGTATACCGGGGCTGGCGTGGTGTTGGCCTTTCGGATCGCACGCCGCTTCAGCACGGAGGAAAGTGCGTTGCTCGCCGTTGTTGCCCTGTTCGCGGCCACCAATTTGTTCTACTACAGTGTGTATGCGCCCACCATGTCGCACGGCTATTCGTTCTTCTTGGTGGGTCTTTTCTGCTATTCCGCGTTGCACATCTCGGATGGTGCGGAGAACCCGGTGCGATCGATCCACGTTGTGCTTTTGGTGCTCAGTGGGTCACTGCTGGTCTTCGTTCGGCAGTTGAACATCATCGTATTCATCTTCCCGTTGCTGATGGTGTACAGATCAACGGAGGGGTTCCCTGGCTTCCTGCGCACGCTTATGGCCCATAGGCCCACCTTGATCACGACGGGTCTTCTGGTACTTGTACCATGGGTATTGCAAGGCTGGTATTGGTACAATGTAACGGGCGATCCGTTCACGTTCACTTATGGGAAGAAGGATGAGCACTTCGAATTCACCAAGATGGTACCGGGGCGTGTATTATTCGATGTGCGCAACGGCTGGCTGATCTACACCCCCTTGATGATCCCCGTTCTGGTGGTGCTGATCAAACATGCTTGGCGAAACACGGCTGGGGCAAGGGCGATCGGTCTGGTGTTCCTGTTAACGTGGCTCCTGTACAGCGCATGGTGGTGTTGGTGGCTGGGCACCGGTTACGGTTACCGCGGCTTCGTAGACCTCTACGCATTGCTGGTCATACCGCTCGCTTGGGTCTTCCGTTCGGTGTTCGCCCGGCCGCTCCCCGTGCGGATCTTCGCGGCACTGACCATGGTGGCCCTCATCTATCTGAACTTCGGCCTCATGGAGAAATTTACCTGGGAATGGTCTTGGGAAAATTGGACCTGGCAACTTTACTTCGGGGAAGTTGGCCGCATCTTCGGGGGGTCTTGAAGCTTGTTGTTACCACCATGTCCAGTATCTACGATCGAATTCCTTCAAGTCTGCGCATTGCGCTCGCAGCGATCTGGCCTGCTGCACTCTTGCTCTACGGCCTATGGAGTTTTCCGCTCGCGATCTTCGGACCTGATCGGGAATTGATCCCCGGGGACCTTGGCGACGCCCGTTTCAACAACTACATCTTGGAGCACTTCCACCAATACGCCACGGGCAAAGTGGATGCCTATTGGGATGCTCCATTCATGTATCCGTACAAGAACGTGATCGCTTTGAGCGATAACCTTTTGGGCAGCGCACCGCTCTACTCGTTGTTCCGGCACGTGGGATACAATCGGGAATCTGCGTTCCAGTTCTGGGTCTTGGCCGTGTTCGCGTTGAATTATTTGTGCTGCTATATAGCTCTGGTGCTTTGGTCGAAGCGATCCGCGCTGGCAGCCGCAGGTGCCTTTGTATTCGCGTTCGGGATACACATGATCGGGCACTTGGAGCATGCGCAGGTCTTCCCGAAATTCATGGTGCCCATGGCTTTCTGGTTCTGCTGGCAATGGCTACGGTCGGGCAAAGTGCGGCACTTCCTCTTCACTGGGTTGGCCGTGGTCTATCAGTTCTATTGCGGCATCTATCTGGGCTTTATGCTGTGCTATGCGTTGCTCTTCCTGGTAGCCGGTTATCTGTTGGTGAACCGGACGATCATGGGAAGGATACGCAACCCGAACTGGTCGGTGATCCGTTCAAGTGCTGGCGTGCTTGTGCTTTCCGCAGGTTTGCTGTTGCCCTTGATGCTACCCTACATGGAAGTTGCGAACTCACTTGGCACGCGCACCTTCGACGAGGTTAAAGCCACCATTCCGCGTCCGGTCTCTTACTTCTTCACACATCCCGCAGCAATGTCTTGGAGAAGTCTTTCTGGCCATTCGCAATTCGCGTTCGATGAATGGTGGAGCCACTTCCACTTCATGGGTGCAGTTCCGTGGTTGGCGATCTTTCTGCTCCCGGGCGTAGCGTGGAGGGCAAATGTGGAACCAGCGCAACGAAAAGGTCTTTTGGCCATTGGTATCGCCCTTGTGTTGAGCACGGTGTTCTGCTTGCGCATTGGCGACTTCACGCTGTACAAGTTGATCTACAAGCTTCCGGGGTTCAGTGCCATGCGCGCCATCGACCGGATCGTCACGGTGCAAGCCATGTATTTCGCTTTACTGACCACCTTGGTCTTTTCCCTTGTCGGAAAGAGGCCTTGGCAGAAGGCGCTGATCGGGTTATGCATACCGTTGATGATCGTGGTGGACAATAAAGTGGAGGTGGATGAGTTGAAACGCTTCAACAAATACGCCGCTCGGAAGTTGGTGGATCGTATTGTGATCGACATGCAACTACAGCGCGATACCACTGCTGCGGCATTGGCGTACACACCTGCACGTTGCTTAATGCCGTTCGAAGAAGATCATCAACGCACCATCAACTTGCACCTGAGTGCGATGCTTGCCGGGCAGCAAATAGGGGTTCCGATAGTGAACAGTTATACAGGCAGCTATCCCGGTAATTACATGAAATTCTGGAATGCGTTGGAACGTAAGCCGCTGGAAGATTGGTGCGAATTCAATAACACATCGGCCGAAGGCATCCAACTCGTCAACAATATTCGTCAACCGATCCTTTCAACGGATACGGTCTACTTGATGGCCTCAAATGGTGCATACGTTTGCCTGAATAGCACACAGGAGAACCGGGCCATCGGTGATCGTCCGGCACCCTTCCTTTGGGAAACCTTTGTACTGTTGGAGCTGTCACCTTCTCATTTCGCATTCCTTGCACACAATGACATGTTCTTGAGTGCGGAAATACATCATGACGGACGACTTTCGGCCACCTCCGATCAACTTGGCGATATGGGCATCTTCATAGGAGTGCCACTAGCTGATGACCAAGTGGCCCTGCTTGCCGACAATGGAAAGTACGTGGAACTGGACCGGGCCAATAATGGGTTGGTGGCACATAGCGATAGCATTGGTCCGGATACCCGGTTCAGGATCCTCCGTTAGGAGCTGCGGTCATTTCACGAACGAAAGGCGCTCCACCACGATGTCGCCCAACTCATAGGCAGGAATACCATCAGGACCACGCTTGAAGGCGACCGGCTCACAGTCGCCACGTTCCATACCATGCCGCGTGGCGCTCACCATCCAATGGTTGAAGTAGAAAGTGCCTCGCAGGTCGAAGCGGCCATCTGGACCAGAGGTGGTGTGGTAGCTGGCGGTCCAATGTTCGTTCCAAGCCATGATAGTTCCTTCGTTGATGGGATCGCCATGTTCATCGATCAGTCGCCCGGTGACCTTGGACACCTTTCCTTCGGAGTAGTTCAGGTAGTTCGGTAAGCAGATGCATTCACCGGGATCCGCCCAGGGGTCGAATTCCGTCAGTGTCTTCATCACGGGTTTCGGTGTACCCTTCACTTCTGCTCCGCTCTTGGTCCGAGTGATCCCCACACGGTCCAACATCCCCATGTAGTCAGCGTGGTAGCGCCCCCAGGCCACATCCTGGTATTGCCACCAAGAATAGCCGACGGCGCCACATGCACGGCTCTGCTTCATGGTGTTCACCGCGAATTGGCGTTGTTCCTCATACGTAACGGAATCGTTGTCCGCGGGTATGGAAGTCTCTCCTACGATCCACGGCACATCCACGTTGGTGTGGTACCACCGCATTTCATTCCGCACTTGATCTGGTTCATACTCGTACGGGTGGAAGCTGATGAAATCCGCACCAAGGATGTTCGGATCGAATTCGAACGTTTCGCGGATCCCCGTGAGACCTATGGTATACAGATGGTTGGGTGCGTGGTCACGCATCAGGTCATGCCAGTGCTTGGCGATCTCGGCAGCTACCCGTTTTGGACGTTCGGGTCCGTCGAAATAGAGTGGTTCATTGAACAGGTCGAATGCGAGGATAGAGGTGTCGTTGGCCAGGTGGTCCGCGACCCACTCGAAATGGCTCGTGGTCGCAGGAACGTCGGCATGCACCGTTACAAGTAGGATAGATCGCAAACCTGCTTCACGCGCAATTTCCAAAACGCCTTTCAAGGCATCGGAATACCGCTTATCGTCGGGTGCTAGTTCGACCAATGTATCAGCGTCCCGGATCGTATAGGACGGAAGCCAATAGCCCTCTCGATCACGTGCAATTTCACCGATGCCCACCAAGCGAACGGTATTGAAACCAGCCTCCCGGATCAGCTCCATATCCGCCTTCAGAGCTTTGATACAAAGCTCTTTGGTTGGCCTGGCCTCGGGGTCGATACGGGCATAGTCCTTTCCGGGACCAGCCCACAGATCGCCATCATCCGACCAACAGGAAACGATGTAGTTTATCGCAATTGGAAAGAACGGCTTATCGTGTACAACGAACGCACCGTCAACCATTTTCACAAATCCCTTCCCATCGTTTGGAGCCGTGCACCCATCGAACAAAAGGCTCGAAAGGGCAAGAAAGGCCACAACCTGGCAGCCCCTTTGGATATGTTTCACTATAAAATAAAAAGATCCATGACCCACCATTGATTACGTGACCTTGGTCTCAACGGATCCCGTATTTCACTATGCACCAGATCGCACGGAACCCATCCTTCCAGCCGATCTTCTTCCCTTCCGCGTAGG
>Ga0209063_1000495_pt1 | contig 26658 bp, 19 predicted proteins | sample KloWWTmeKNB19Kit_FD_187177 | JGI IMG/M metagenome (GOLD analysis project Ga0209063, IMG submission 187177) | Active sludge microbial communities from Klosterneuburg, Austria, studying microevolution and ecology of nitrifiers - Klosterneuburg... | ecosystem: Engineered > WWTP > Aerobic digester >... | reverse complement strand
AGGACTCGCTGCCCTAACAGAATCGTAGAAAGCCTTGCCACCTTTGGAGAGCTTGTCGCCCGCCTTACTTATGTCAACCGCTTGTGCAACGGCGAGTGCCTCGATGGCCATGACGCGATCGGTGTTGTTCAGAACGCGGGCCGTTGCGTTAGCTGCATTCGTACCCATGCTCACAACGTCCTGATTATCGTTATTGTTCGGTATGCTGTGGATGTACAGCGAGGTGGAAAGCGCTTGGTTCTCTGCAGTCGTACTTGTGGCCGTGAATTGCATACCCTGCATTCCCAATGTTATCCCCGGCCGTTCCATGTTGAGGAAAGCGGGAAAGCGCTGGTTCACCTTATCGTTCATCAAGAAGTTCAGCTGGCGTTCGCTCAGCATGCACATCTTCACTACGGCCAATCGCAATTTGTCCATCTCCAAGGCCACTTGGTCGCCATGGAAATTGCCACCGTGAAATACGCCATGGTCCGCTACTGTCAACGGGTTGTCATCCACCGAATGCAATTCATCCAACAGCACTTTTTCGGCGTTGCGGATGGTGTCCAGCACAGGCCCTAGGATCTGTGGGATACAACGGATGCTGTAGTGTTCTTGAACGAGTTCGGTGAACACGCCATTGGCATTTACCTCTTCCTTGCCAGCGTACAAATGACCACTGCGGTCGCGGGTGAGCTTGGATCCTGCGATGTTGGCCCGCATTCGTTCGGCCACTTCGCGCTGGCCCGCATGTCGTTTGGCGCCGTTCAAGGTCTCGCTCAGGTGATCGTCCCACGAGCAAAGCACCTCCGTAAGCAACGAGCCCATAGCGATGGAATGGTCCAACAACCGGTAGGTGTGGTGTACGTTCAAAAGGCCGATCCCCGTCATGCACGCCGTGCCGTTGAGTATCGCTAAGCCATCACGCAGCCCAAGCTCGATCGGGGATACACCTGCCGCTTTCAGGATAGCTGACATGCTGTCCTTCTTGCCTTGATAGGTTCCAGTGCCTTCGCCGATCAGCCCGAGGCCTAAGTGTGCTTGTTGTACCAGATCGCCGCTTGCACCAACACCACCCAATTCAGGCACTGTAGGGCAAACGCCGGTGTTCAAATAGTTCGTAAGGCCATCCAGCACTCCACGAGTTACCGCAGACCCCCCTTTCAAGAAGGTGACCGCGCGTACCAAGAGCATCGCACGGATAGCCTCATCCGGAAGATCGGCACCCGCTCCAGAAGCATGGCTGCGTACCAAGTTGTACTGCAACGAACGACGATCCGCTTCAGGAATGGCTACCTGGGCCATAGGCCCAAAACCGGTATTGATCCCATAGATCACCTTGCCGTTTGCGTACTCGCTCAAATAGGCATGTGAACGATCGGCCAATTCCAACTCCGCATTACTGGGGCTGAAACGAGCTCCGCCCAAGATAATGGAGATGAAGCCATCGAGGTCCATATCAGAAGCGGGAATAGTTTTGGGAGAAGGCAACTTTTTTAGGGATAAGGGCCGCGAAGATAATGGACGGAGGGGAAGTGCGAGAATGTGTTTTGAGCAACGCCCTAAGGACGATTCCTTCCGTGGCCTTTCAGTCGCCAAAGACCGTTCATCCGAACGAGTGTGCGGACCATTTTTCAGGGAAGGGCCATGCTTTCAAAAAGGGTCGGGCACTCTTGTAATTCCCAGTTCACTTCGCCTTGACACGTGTGCTTGCTGAATAGCTTCGGTCCAGAGTGGGCCTGTGTTCAACTTAAGAAAGTTGATCACCGAAAAAGTTAACGATCAATAAAGTTGATCTTGTCAACCAATATTCTACTTTTGCAACTCAATCGATGGCACAGTGACCACCACAATTGAACCCAGTTCCACCTTGGGTGCCTTTCTCACTCAGGACCAGAAGGATTATTTCAAAAGGACCGGACTCATCCATTTCCGGAACTTCATTGATCGGGAAACGGTAGATCTGCTATGGTCCGCATGCGTGGCGGTGCAGCAGGAATGGATCACAGGGGCACGTGAAAAGGTGAATGGCACTCCGTTGAAATGGGGCGTGGATGTGAACGGCGAGAGGATCGTGCAGCGGTTCGCCTTCGCCAATCAATTTAGTTCGGTCCTTGCGCAGTTCCTGCTTGATCCACGCTTCAACTTGTTGCTTGAGCTGGTCGGGAATGGAGCGCGTTTGGGCGTCGATGAGAAGGATGGTTTGGTTGTGAACCATTATGTGAACAGCGATTCGAGCAAATTCACCCGAATGGGTTGGCATACGGACAGTGTGCGGGATCTCTTCATGGGAAAGCCCGTAATGCCGATGCTCAATGTGGGGATCCACCTGGATGACCAGGACCCACGTAATGGTGGCTTGCGTCTGATCCCTGGATCACAGGAGCAGGGTGTTTGGGGCATGCTTACGAAGAAGCTGAGTTTCTTCGACCATCGCGCGGACCCACGCGAAGTGGCATTTGAAATAAAGGCAGGCGACCTTACGGTCCACGACGGCCGATGCTGGCACAGAGTGGAACGGAGCACTCTGGTCGGTACGGCAAGCCGCAGAAGGGTGATGTACATTCCGATCATTGCCGGTGCGTACGAACCGCGTGGGGCCGATAGTCCCACACCGATCTATCACCACCTATCGCGTTTTATCGGATGAGCTTTTCGGAGCTCGCGTTCGTTACGAAGCCGGTCGATCGCGACCTGTTCTGTTTCCTCAACAATGGACCTTGACATGCGATGAAGAAAACAATGAACAATAGGTGTATTCAGCAGTTCGCCGCCGCATTGCCGGTCGCGATCAGGAATCTTACTGATATGGTGTCCCGATCATTCGACAAAAACGACCTTGGATTGAATTTGGTGCAACTCGGTTTGTTGGAAATGGTAGCTGGAAATGAGGACCCTGTGCAGAGCATGTTGGCCGATCAAATGTGCATTGATAAAAGTGCCATCCTTCGGCATGTGGACGTTTTGGAATCGAAAGGATGGTTGGAGCGACGTGTGGACCCTAAGGATCGCAGACGGAAACACCTTGTCATTAGCGAATTGGGAAATACCGTTCTTCAGAACGCTATCGATAGGCGCAACAGTGTATTGCAACAAGTGGCCGTAGGACTGTCACGAACAGATATTGAAACAGCGGCAAACGTCCTCGAACACATGGCCGGCAACTCGCAGGTCAATGATGGAACGGCGCTGCAGTAGGGTCAACGGGTGGGTCGGCAGCTCGATCAGCCGGACGATGCTACTACCGTTATGAACGAACAATATAAACGACAAGATACAAATGGACCAGAATACTTCATTCTCACTTCCCTCATCACGATCCCCTGTCACTGCTGCGACCGGTAAGCTCGGCGTACTGATCCCGGGCCTTGGTGCGGTGGGCACTACCATGATCGCAGGTGTGGAAGCTGCGAAGCAAGGGTTGGCTGCACCCGTCGGTTCGCTCACACAAATGGGCCGCATCCGCCTTGGTAAGCGGACAGAGAATCGTAATCCATTGATCAAGGACCTTGCGCCGATCGCCGAATTGGACGATATCGTATTCGGCGGATGGGACATCTATGAGGACAACGTATACCAAGCTGCGATCGTGGCCAAAGTGCTCGATCAGTCCATGTTGGAAAAAGTGCGTCCTGAGTTGGAACGCATCAAACCAATGACCGCTGTGTTCGATAAGGAATATGTCCGCAACTTGGACGGCAAGCATATCAAGCAAGGAGCTACGAAAGCCGATCTCGCTGAACAGCTTATGGAGGACATTCGCTCCTTCAAAGAGTCGAACGGCTGTGAACGGCTGGTGATGGTATGGTGCGGATCAACAGAAAAGTACATTGAACAAGCACCGGTCCACGCCACGATCGAAGCGTTCGAAGAGGGACTGCGCAACAACGATCCGTTGATCGCACCCAGTTTGATCTACGCTTACGCCGCCATCATGAGCGGAGTGCCATTCGCAAATGGAGCACCGAATTTGTCGTGCGACATTCCCGCGATGGTGGAGCTGGCCAAGAGACGTGGTGTAGCTATTGCCGGCAAGGATTTCAAAACCGGACAAACCTTGATGAAGACCATTTTGGCCCCCGGTTTCGAGGCTCGCGCTTTGGGGGTAAAGGGCTGGTTCTCCACCAATATCCTCGGCAATCGTGATGGACTTGTATTGGATGATCCGGAAAATTTCAAGACCAAAGAGGTGTCCAAATTGAGCGTATTGGAACAAGTGCTGAAGCCCGATGTGAACCCGGAGCTCTACGGTGATCTCTACCACAAGGTGCGGATCAATTATTACCCACCGCACGGCGACAACAAGGAAAGTTGGGACAACATCGACATCTTCGGATGGATGGGTTACCCAATGCAGATCAAAGTGAACTTCCTCTGTCGGGATAGCATCTTGGCCGCACCGATCGTACTGGACCTTGCCCTGTTCCTCGATCTGGCACAACGAGCGGGAATGAGCGGGATCCAGGAATGGTTATCGTTCTATTTCAAATCGCCGCAGACCGCGCCGGGCCTTCCGCCGGAACATGACCTGTTCAAGCAATTGATCAAGTTGCAGAATACCGTACGCCACATCATGGGCGAAGACCTGATCACCCACCTCGGATTGGATTACTACCAAGAACTGGTTGAAGCACTCTGAACCAAGGGATAGCCGAACCCAGGGCACATGAACGAACGAACGCCACCATACTCAGCACCGAAATTGGTCGCCTCCCTTTTGGGCATCGGCTATCTCGGTCGAGGTTCGGGTACGGTGGCTGCCGGGGTCGTACTTGCGGCATGGTGGGCATCGGGATGGGCTTCGTTGCCGATCCTCTGGGTCGTGATCGTTGTTACCGCGTTGTGCGCGATCGGAGTTGTTGCTTCCACAATGGTGGAAAACGAATGGGGGGTGGATAGCGGACGTGTGGTGGTGGATGAGGCCGGAGGAATGGCCATTGCCTTGATCGGATTGCCAGGTGGTTGGCCCCACGCCTTGGCGGCTTTCGTCTTGTTCCGCGTGTTGGACATTGCTAAACCATTGGGTATTTCACAATTGGAAAAACTGCCGGGAGGCTGGGGTGTCATGGGCGATGATGTCCTTGCGGGTATATACACGAACCTGATCTTGCAAACGGCCCTTCTAACTGGTATCTGGCCTACTTGATGAGTAGGTTGGTCCGTTCGCAAGTCTCGGCGTTCATTGCCTCGGTGGTGGATCTTTTGGTCATGGTCCTGTTGGTCGAAGGCCCGAACATCACCCCACGTTTTGCCACCGTGGCCGGAAATGTCTCAGGTGGAGTTGTCAATTTCCTGATCAATCGTAAATGGACTTTTCTCGCGACCGATGGCCACATTCTACCCCAGGCAAGGCGGTACTTGATGGTTTGGTTCGGTTATATCGCGTTGAATTATGCTGCGATCGTGGTCGGAACCAATTGGCTCGGCCTGCACTACCTGCTGGTCAAGCTGATCGCAGCGATCGGGCTCGGTGTGGGGTACAATTACCTTCTCCATAAGCACTTTGTGTACGGATGAAGGTTGTGCTTTGGAATAGCATAACGTGTTTGGTCGTCATGTTCATGACGGGTGTGGCCCTTACGCCCTTGATAGCACAGCCGACGGGGGAGACCGTGGTCCTTGGCGTGCTGCGCAATGCAGAGTCCAAAACACCCATCCCGTTCGCTACGGTCCTCTTCGAAGGCACACAGGTAGGCACCATTACCGATCCGGATGGCAAGTACGTGTTACGTTGCAACAAGCCCGAATGCATCACCGTGCGTTTTCAGAGCTTAGGGTACAAAGCCTTGGTCCGAACGGTTCCCGCAGGGGTGGAAACCATCTTGAACATGTCGTTGGAACAAGATGCGATCCTGCTGCGCGAGGCGGTTGTGCGTAGGGAGAAGCACAAGTACCGGAACAAGGACAATCCGGCCGTGGATCTGGTCCGTGAAGTGATCGCGCATAAGGAAAGTAACCGGACCGAGAGCCATGATTTTCTGGAATACGAAGAATACGAGAAGCTCCAGATGTCGTTGAGCGGCGTAACGGAACGCCTGAAAGGCCGCAAACTTTTCAAGAAGTACGCCTTCATGTTCGATAATGTGGATACCACACTTCTGGAAGGGAAGGCCGTGCTGCCCATGTACTTGAAAGAGACGATCACGGACAATTTCTGGCGACGAGATCCGGAACGCACCAAAACCGTGGTGAAGGGCGTAAAGCGCGTGAGCTTCGAAGAGTACTTGGATGATGAGGGATTGGCCACGTACTTGAACTACTTGTACAGTGAGGTCGATATCTACGAGAACAACATACCGGTGCTCACCAACATGTTCCTTAGCCCGATCGCAGATGGCGCACCAACGTTCTACGAATTCTTTATAACGGACACATTGGATCTGGACGGTGAACAACTCGTACAATTGTCCTTCATCCCACGGAATTTGTCCGACTTCGTTTTTCAAGGCCAGGTCCTTGTTTCGTTGGACGGCAAATACTCCATAAGGAAAGTGGATATGGGGTTGAACAAGAACATCAACCTTAACTGGGTGCGGGAATTGAGGATCGACCAACGATTCGAAAAAGACACGACCGGACGCTACCCAATGACCTTCAGTCGAATGCGGGCAGACTTTGGGATCTCCAAGAACGGTGGCGGGATCTACGGTGAACGCAGCTTCTCCTTGAAGAATGTCGTTGCTGGCATTGAACACCCGGAAGAATTCTATTCGGAACAACCAACGGATACCGTGAACGTGGAGGAGCAAGGAGAATCGTATTGGAGCAATGCCCGGCACGATCCCTTGAGCTTTGCTGAATCGAAGACCTACCAGAACATCGACAGCCTGAAGAAGATGCCATCCTTCCGGCGTACCATGGACATTGCCACGCTGCTGCTCGCAGGCTTCAAGAATTTCGGGCCATGGGAACTGGGTCCGGTGAACACCTTCTACAGTTTCAATCCGGTTGAAGGATTTCGACTGCGGCTCGGCGGGCGAACAACCACGAACTTCAGCGAACGCATCTACTTCGAAGGCTATGGTGCCTATGGCTTCAAGGATGAGCGTTGGAAGTACCTGATAGGTGCAACGTACTCGCTGTCCGGGCGCTCGATCTGGAAGTTTCCTGTCAGCGCGATCCGAGCCAGCTATCAGCGCGACACCAAGATCCCGGGGCAAGAGCTGCAATTCGTTCAGGAGGATTTCATCTTGCTCTCCTTCAAACGTGGTGTGAACGACAAGTGGCTGTACAACGATATCGCCAACATTGAATACTGGCAGGAATTCCCAAGCCGCTTTTCGTTCAAGCTTGGCTTCAAGAATTGGAAACAATCCGCTGCGGGTGGCCTTCGCTTCCAAGCAGGCACCGAACCATTGGACCTTGAAACGAGACAGAACGAACAGGATGTGACCACGAGCGAGGCGACTTTGGAATTGCGCTGGGCACCCAACGAGAAGTTCTATCAAGGCAAGACCTACCGCATCCCCATGCCGAACAAGTATCCCATTCTAACCCTTAATGCAGCACGCGGGATCAATGGAATTCTGGGAAGTGGCTACAACTATACGAGCCTTCGATTGAACATCTATAAACGCTTCTACTTCTCCCAGTTCGGGTATGCCGATGTGACTTCGGAAGGTGGAACGGTCATTGGCAAAGTGCCATTCCCCTTGCTTGCGATCCATCGGGCGAACCAGACCTATTCGTACCAATTGCAATCGTACAACCTCATGAATTTCTTGGAATTCGTGAGCGATGAATATGTCAGCATCAACATCGATTATTTCTTGAACGGCGCGCTTTTCAATAAGATCCCGCTATTGAAGAAACTGAAGTGGAGGGAAGTGATGACCTTTAAGGGCATTTACGGTGGAATGCGGGCTGAGAATGATCCACGGAACGATCCCAACCTTTTGCGCTTTCCTACCGATGGAACGGGAAATACAACCACCTTCAGCCTTGATCAAGGACCCTACATGGAAGCAAGCGTTGGCATAGCTAACATCTTTAAACTTTTTCGTGTGGACCTTGTTCGTCGACTCTCGTACCTGGATCATGGGAATGTTGCGGAATGGGGAATTCGAGGTCGTTTTAAGTTGGATTTTTAGCGCAATGGAGAACAACACACTTATCGATGTTACGCCGGGAAGGCCCATTCGTGAAGGCCTACAGCGCGGTATCTATCGCTTGATCGACCCCTTGGTCAACTTTCTCGTTCGCATGGGTGTTACACCCAACAAGATCACAACGTTCGGGCTTATGCTTAACGGAGGTGTTGCCGCCATATTCATTTGCGGTGCAGAGTTTGGTGAGCGTGGAGACCTACGCTATGTCGGGTGGGCAGGTGCGTTGATCCTGTTCGCTGGTCTGTTCGATATGCTCGATGGGCAGGTCGCCCGTGCGAGTGGAACATCATCCCTTTTTGGTGCGCTGTACGATTCGGTGATCGATCGGTACAGTGAATTGGTCATGTTCTTGGGCATCTGTTACTACCTTATTTCCCAAGATTATTTCCTCAGTTCCTTACTGGCGTTCGTTGCGCTTATCGGTTCCATGATGGTGAGCTACGTACGTGCGCGTGCGGAAGGACTTGGCATAGAATGCAAGGGTGGCTTGATGCAACGCCCAGAACGTGTTGTACTTACCGGCGTTTCGGCCTTGGCCTGCGGGCTGATGGCTGAAGTGATCGGCGGTAGTTACCAGGTCCACATTGATGGAATTCCGTTCCCGGTGTTCGAGACCATTTCCATATTTACCTTCCCGATCGCGGTTATGGCGGTCCTTACGAACATTACTGCGATCAATCGACTGCGGGATTCCCGTCGTGCCATTGAAAATACCGGATCGGATCGGTCATGAGAACATTCGGCCTGTTCATCATCCCATTCCTGTTGTTCAGCGGCATGTCCAATGGGCCAAGTGGCGTTTCCGATCCGGGAAACACGGATACATCGGCATTCGAATTCACTGTGCCCAATGAGCCGAACATGCTGTTCTATATCCAACGGAGCGTGAATGAAAATACGATCATCTACGCCTTGAAACTGAAGCCGGACGGATCGATCAACTCCAAAGATCCGGTGGATGTCTACTGGCGCAGGTACCAAGAGGATGGCAGGAGGGAGGAGTTGGACTTTGTCCAACGCACCTTTGTTTATGGCCTGCGTACCAAGGACCTTGGCGACAAGATCGAGCTTCGTTGCATAGGTTTTGATAAAATGCCCGTGTATGTCTATAAGAATGGAGCGGGAACGGCGGCAAGACATGCCATGGTCGTGGTGAATGAGAAACTGATGCTATTGGACCGTGTGTTCATTCAGATCAATGGAGGAACGTACTGGTTCCCGAACGTGGAATATGCAGAGTTCTCCGGATCGGATCCTGTTAACGGAGCACCCATCTCAGAGCTCTACTATCGATGAACGATGGGCAACGTGCGGTCATGGATCCTAGCCCGTGGCGTAGGGCCATAGTACCAGTGATGGCATCGGCCAACTACTTGGTCGTTGCCGGCTATTTGATCGGACCTCGTGCCGAGCAATTCATTCTTGTGGCGCTGTTCTCCGGGCTGTACATGGCATCTTCGATCACCCGTCGGTGGATCCTCGGTTTCTCGATCTTCATTGTGTTCTGGGTGATCTTCGATCTGATGAAGGCCTTTCCGAACTACACGGTCAACACCGTTCACATTGCAGATCTTTACGAATGGGAGCGCTCCTGGTTCGGGATCGATGTGGCAGGGATTTCCATTACGCCGAATGAATTTCTCGAACTCCACAAACAGTCCGTTCTGGATCTTCTATCCGGCCTTTTCTACCTGTGTTGGGTTCCAGTTCCTTTAGCATTCGCAGCTTACTTGTTCGTGCATGACAAGGATCGGTTCCTACGTTTCGCCCTGACCTTCCTGCTCGTGAACCTTATCGGCTTCGTGATCTACTACCTCTATCCAGCAGCGCCACCGTGGTACGTGAAAGAGTGCGGCTTCGACCTACTAAAGGGAACCCCAGGGAACACCGCCGGACTTGTGCGTTTTGATACGCTGACCAGAACATCCATTTTTGCAGGGCTCTATTCGAAAAGCTCAAACGTTTTCGCGGCCATGCCATCCCTGCATTCGGCCTATCCATTGTTGGTCCTCTATACCGGTATCAAGGCACGGTCCGGCACGATCAACGTGTTCTTCCTGATCGTCATGGTCGGGATCTGGTTCGCTGCGGTGTACACGTCGCATCATTACATCCTTGATGTTTTGGCCGGTATCCTTTGTGCGGTTGCTGGGATCGTGCTATTCGAGTGGCTAAGGAAGACGAGTTGGGGAGGAAAGCTTTTTGATAAGTATGTGCAGGTGATCTCAGGGTGAACGAAAGGATGCTGAAGGCAGTCCAGTGCGGGATAGAACTTGTGGTTTCGTGTCGTGAGAGGCGAATAAATGAGCTTCCGTTGTGCGACATCATTCCCCCCCACCCATTAAGTTTACAACCGATGCGGCACTATTGCGGGGTATGGGAGAACTTGTAGCTTGGATCTATGACCGTACAAAGCGGGTTCGCTGGCTGTGGGTTGTAGCGCTGTTCGCGGTCGTGGGCGTTTCGTTGTTGTCTGCTTCCCGCGCGCGTTTCAGTCAAGATCTCTTCGATGCATTGCCCCATGAACGGGCCTTGGACGGGTATCGTGCCCTGCTGGATGCCGCCGGGAGCTCCGGGCGCATGGTGGTCGGCTTTCGGGCTGAAGGGACCACTGATATCGATAGCCTTACCGTTAGTGCTCAGCGTTTCGTGGAAGTCATTCGAACGGATCTTCCCGATCTTGTGGACAGCGTTTTCTTCGAACCGGACCCAGCGGGTTTCCAATTGGCGGTTTCCGATGTGCTGAAGAATTTGCCTTTGTATGCGGATAGTGCCCGTTTGCAGCAAGTGGCCGGTATGGACAGCCTTGCGTTGCAGAAGGTGGTTGCAGACTTGCGGAACGAGTTGACAAGGCCCGGAGCCGAGCTGGACGCTGAGCGAATGGCAATGGATCCCTTGGGATTGGCAGCGCCGGTGTTGGCGCGCACCATGGCCTCCGCCGAACTCGCAGGCGTGCAACTGATCAACGGTGGTCTGTTCTCACAAGATAGTTCCATGGCCATTGTGGTGCTCTCCCCGAATGCCGCCGCTGCGGAGAACGGTGAAGGGCTTATGCGCAAGGTGAACGATGCGATCGCCCACAGCAAAGCGATCGGTACCACAGGGGCTGCTTTCGGTGGTGTACCCATGGCAGTGGCGAATGCCGATAGGATCGGCAAGGATGCAAAAGCCACCAGCATCGTTGCACTTGTCCTGATCATCGGGCTCTTGATCTGGCGGTACCGGAGCATACGTGTTCCCTTGTTGTTCCTGGTACCACCTGCTGTTGGTTTCACGATCGGTCTTGGGGCCATTGCGACCGTTCGGCCCGTGATCTCTGCGTTGTCCTTGGGGGCGAGCGCCGCGTTGCTGGGTATTGCGCTGGACTATTGCTTCCACTTCTTCACGCACTTGCGCCACACCGGGAATGTGCGGGCCACCTTGAAGGATGTTGCAGGACCCATGCTTTTGGGCTGCTTTACCACCGCACTTGCCTTCGCTGCGCTTTCCTTCGTGGGGAGCAGGATCCTGGCCGATCTTGGTTTCATCGCAGCGTTCATGCTGATCGGTGCTGCACTGACGGTCTTGTTGGTGCTCCCTCACTTCTCTGTTGTACCGGAGCGCTCAATGGTGGAGGAGTCGCCCAGCGTGGAACGAAAGCGAGGTGGTGCCTTCTGGCGACTGACCTTCTTGCTGGTGGTGACCGTGGCGCTCGTCCCCTTCATTAGTAAGGTGAGCTACGATAACGATCCCGAACATTTGAGTTGGATCTCTGCCCCAATGCAAGCGGTTCGCAACACCTTGGAAGGTGATACGGCCCGGGCGGTTCCCGTGTTCTGGGCAGGTGCCGGTGCCAGCGAGGAAGAAGCCAGACAAGCACTGGAACGTGCAGTGGACAAGTTGCGGAAAGATCCGGGTGCCGATCCGATGTTGAAAGGTGCCATGCCCATTGATCTATGGCCATCGCAACAGCGTGCGGAAGAGCGGATCGCAAGCTGGCGTTCTGTTTTTCCGCAGGGTGAAAGCGATCGATTCGCAAATTGGTTCCGCGGTGCAGCTGTATCCAATGGCTTTACTGCAGATGCCTTTGATCCATTCTTGCGGCAACTAGAGGTAAGTGTAGTACCACAACCCACCGAAGCGGTGCGTGCGGTCAGTGGCGAAGTGGTGGCCCGCGTGAACAACGAAGTGATCGTGGCCGGCCGGTTGATGGTGCCACCCCATGCCATTGCAGGCCTTGAGAAAACAGTTCGCGGAGATCCCGCGTCGGTGGTTCTTCACCGGGGCATGCTCAACGAGCGTATCCAACAGTTGGTGGGCAGCGACCTGTCGAATATCCTTTGGCGCACTTCGATCATCGTTTTCCTCGCGTTGTTGATCACCTACGGCCGTATCGAACTGACCTTGCTCACCTTCCTGCCCATGGCGCTAGGTTGGGTATGGATCTTGGGGATCTGTGGCTTGTTCGGCATCCAATTCGATCTGGTGAATATCCTCGTTTGCACCTTTGTTTTCGGCCTGGGAGATGACTATTGCATCTTTACCACCGAAGGTCTGCTGGAACGGTATAGGACCGGTACCGACAACTCCCGTTCTTTCCGTGATGCGGTGATCCTGTCCGGTATAACCACCATCGTTGGCACCGGTGTACTGCTCTTTGCCCAACATCCCGCTTTGCGTTCCATTGCGGTGTTGAGCGTTACGGGAATGGTGGTTCTTTTGACCATTTCACTCACCGTGCAACCCGTGTTGTTCCGCTTGTTCATTGGTGATCGTGCCGCCTCGGGCAGACAGCCCTTCACCTTGTTCTCGTTCCTCATTTCCGCCTTCGCGTTCCTATATTTCTTGTTAGGTTGTATTCTCCTCTCCTTGTATTGGTTGGTCCTGCTGGTGATCCCTGCACCGAAACCCATGAAGCAACAATGGCTTCGAAATTTGGTACGCCTTTTCACGGGGTCGCTCGTTTACGTAATGGCGAATACGAAGAAGGACATCGAAGGCTTCCGCAAGGTGATCGTGGACAGGCCATCGATCGTCATTGCCAACCATGCCTCCTTCGTTGATATCCTCACCATGCTCATGATCTCGCCCAAGGTGGTGATGATGACAAACCGGTGGGTTTGGAACAGTCCGTTCTTCGGCAGGGTTGTGCGCTACGCTGGTTACTTACGCACGGAAGATGGGGTCGAAGTGAACACCGAACGTGCGCGCGAGGCCATGGCGCAAGGTCTTTCCGTGATCATCTTCCCCGAAGGGACACGTTCCATTGACGGCGCTATCGGTCGCTTTCACAAAGGCGCTTTCCACATCGCGGAGGCCCTGCAAGTTCCCATTGTACCGGTGGTATTGCATGGTATCGGGACGGCGATGAGCAAGAACGATGCATTGTTGAAGAACGCCCTCATCAGCATGCGCACCTTGCCGTCCATAGAACCCGGTGATCCCCGTTTCGGTACCGGGGATCGCGAGCGCACAAAGAAGATCGCGACATGGTACAAGGAAGAGTACGAAGCCATCCGGAGCATGCGCGAAACACCAAAGTGGTTCCACGAAAAGTTGGTACGCAACTTCATGTACAAAGGCCCCGTGTTGGAATGGTATACACGCATCAAATCCCAAATGGATGTCGCGTTGCATGAACTGCTCCATGCACGAATACCCTTGGATGCGCGCGTGGTGGATCTCGGAAGTGGACATGGCATGGTCTCGCTCCTGCTCGGATGGAGCGCCAAGGACCGCACCGTGCAAGGATTTGAGCGGGATGCCGAGAAGGTGGCGATCGCGGAACATGCCTTCGGAAAAGGTCCTCGTATCAACTTCTCCGTTGCCGATCTGGAGCATTTGGCCCCGCCACCTGCAGATGCCTACATCTTGAAGGATGTCCTTCATTACCTTACAATGGCGAAGCAACGTGAATTGCTTTTGGCTTGCGCGAACGGACTTTCGCCCGAAGGCGCGATCTTCGTGCGCGATGGATTCGCATCGAACGATGAACGACATGAACGAACCAAGTGGACCGAACGGCTTTCGATCGGTCTGGGTTTCAATAAGGCAAAGGGTGAATTGGATTTCATGAAGAAGGAAACAATTGCGGCGATCGCCGAAGAAGCAGGCCTGCGTGTGGAATGGGCCCTACGCGAGGCACGTACTTCCAATGAACTGGTGATCCTGCACAAAGGGAAATGAGCGATCGCGAATTTGATGTGGTGATCATCGGTGCCGGTCTCGGCGGTTTGGAGAGCGCGATCATCTTGGCGCGTGAAGGCTACAGCGTGTGTGTCCTGGAAAAGAACCACCAACTCGGTGGAAGCCTACAGGTCTTCAGCCGCGACAAGACGATCTTCGATACCGGCGTGCATTACATCGGGGGCCTTTGTCCCGGACAGAACTTGCACACCTACTTGAACTACTTCGGCATAATGGATAAGCTGAAGTTGCACCGGATGGACATGGACGGTTTCGACCGTATAGAGCTGCCCGGAGATCCCAAACAATATGCCTACGCACAGGGATACGAGAATTTCGTGGAGCGGTTGGTACAGGATTTCCCCACAGAACGTCCAGCGATCCAAAAGTTCTGCGACCTGATCCGTGAAGTGTGCGAACGTTTTCCGCTCTATCGTGTCCGGTACGATGAACGGCCGGACTGGATGAACGATGAACTGAACTGGAATGCCCAAGACGTGATCGCTTCATTGACCGATAACCTGACGCTGCGCAACGTATTGGGCGGCAGCAATCCGTTGTACGCCGGGGACCATCGCTCTCCGTTCTATGTTCATGCCTTGGTGGTGAACACCTATATCGAAAGCTCCTGGCGCTGTATTGATGGGGGATCGCAGTTCGCGAAATACCTAGCCTCGAATGCACGAAAAGAAGGGGCTGTGATCCATTCACGCAAGAACGTTGTCGGTTTCGATATGGGTCATAACGGTATACATGCCGTTCGTACCGCCGATGGCGATGTCTACCGCTGCAAACATTGCATCGCCAACATTCACCCCTCCTTGGTGTTGGATATGGTGGGTGAAGGACAATTACGCCCGGCCTACACAAAACGCATACGCTCGCTGGAAGAGACCATTTCCTCGTTTACGCTTCACTTGGTGATGAAGCCACACGCCTTCCCTTACCTGGACCATAACATCTACCATTCATTCGTGGACAATGTGTGGGATGGAGTGGACAAGTCCAGCTCGCCGTGGCCTTCCGGTTATATGTTCACCACACCGATGTCCTCCAAGGCCGATGGTTATGCCGATGCGATCACCATCATGACCTACATGCGCTTCTCCGAATGGGAGCAATGGGCGGGATCAGCAAGCACGATCGCCGAGCCCGGCGAACGCGGCGCTGGTTATGAAGAGTTCAAGCAGAAGAAGGAACGCGAACTGCTGGCAGTGTTGGAGAAGCGATTCCCCGGTCTTTCGCAAGGTGTGGTGGCCATGCACAGCAGCACGCCGATCACCTTCCGCGATTATATCGGATCGCCCACCGGCTCCATGTACGGGATCCACAAGAACAGCGCAGATCCCATGCGCACGTTCATCGCACCGCGGACCAAGGTCCCGAACTTGCTACTCACGGGTCAGAACCTGAACCTTCACGGTTTGCTCGGCGTTACGGTAAGCGCCGTTTCCACCTGCAGTGAACTGGTCGGGAAACGTTACTTGGTCGGCCGGATCAATTCCGCATCCTGACCTTCTTCCATCCGGATGGAATGGGCCAATGCCTTGATCAATCGGTCATGCTTGGTCACGTAGGGATTCGACTTGTCCCACACATAACCCGCAAGAACGGAAATGATCCGCTCCTTGTGCGACTGCTCCACCTTGTTCGCGAAGAACACATCCTGTAGGTCGCCCGAGTACCAGTCGTCTACGTAACTACGGAATACGGCGGCGCCCTTCTTGATATGTGCTTCGTATTCGACCTGCCAATCGATCGTCTCACCTTTCAACTGCCGATCCAAAAGTTTCGCGGCTAGCAATCCGCTTTCGGTGGCAAAGCCAACACCACTGGAAAACACAGGGTCCAAGAAGCCCGCACAGTTTCCGGTAAGTACATAACCAGGCCCTGTTAGTGATAAATTGTAGTGGGTGTATTCGTCGATCACCTTGGGCTCAAAGTCGAATTTGCCGTCCTTGAACCGCTCACCGAAAATGTGCGAACCTTCAAGCATCTTGCGGATCGTTTCCGACTTCGTTGGTGACTTGAGCGCTTCTTGGAAGTGATCGCGATGGCCCACAAAACCAATGGAGGTGTTGCCATTGCTGAACGGGATGCTCCAGAACCAAAGGTCGCGCGCTAAGACCTCAAAGCTGATCTGCATCGGATCGGCAACCGTGGCCCGTTTGGTATCGCCTTCCACAACATGGGTGAACAGTGCCATGCGACCGTTGTTCTCCCGCGTATCGCCCAAGTCCAATAGCTTCACTAGAACACCTCCGTAACCACTGCTGTCGATCACAAAGGGAGCGGTGAATTCCTTCGTTCCGTCCTTGCCGCGTGAGATCAAGTGAACTCCCTTTTCATGTTCCAGGTCAACCGAGATCGCTTCGTGCCCGAAATGGATCGGAACCCCTTTGGCCATCACGGCTTTCGCCAATACATCATCAAAATCAGCGCGCGGTACCTGCCATGTCCAGGTCCAACCTTGTGTGTAGTTCTGACCAAAGGCCAAATTGAACAACTTTCCGTCCCTGTAAAAGCGCGCACCTTCCTTCACGGCGAAGTTCTGTGCTTGTAAGGCTGGCAACAAACCGGTTTCCTCCCAATGGCCCATGCTCAATGGCAGCAGGCTTTCGCCGATCACAAAACGTGGGAAGATCGCACGTTCGATGATGACCACCTTGTGCCCTTTGTCTGCCAACCATGCTGCGGCAGCCGTACCCGAAGGACCCGCACCGATCACCAATGCATCAACGTGTTCCATGCTCATGATTCAGCTCCTCTGCACATTTCACCATCAACTTTTTGACTTGCCAATGGCCAAAAATACACTGTCCCGTGCAACTTGCGGTGCACGGGACAGGATCTCAGTGCGGGTTCAAGTTTTGGCAAATACCCGCTGGACAACGGTTCGAACTATTGGAAGCGCTTCAACCACGCTTTCGAGTATTCCTTCTCTATGGTCTTCAGCACTTGAGTGACCGCTCCGGCCCAGTAGTTACGTATCCCAAAACCAGTGGGTTTGCCTGAAATGCGCTCTGAATGCAGCACTTCCCGGGTCTTCATGTTGAAAAAGGTGACATAGAATTCAGCGATCTCCGACGTTTTGTTGAAGGCGCTGACAACGAATACCACGCCAACACCGTCCCCGTCGTTGGTCTTGTATTTCTTTACCATAGAAGGGACCTTTTCCTTGTCCAATGTAATTGCTGTGCGGCTCAACAGGTCTTGGGACTTCACCCCTTCATTCACCGGCGCAACGTAGGAGGTATTGGTCACCACATTGGAAATGCCCAGCGCCTTGGCCAGGTCAAACTTCTCGTGCTCTTGCTCCAACAGGTTGTTCCACTTCAGTATTGCCGTGCCGGGATCAGCTTCCACAGTGGCAAATTCAACCGTGGGAATGAGTTTTGCTTCAGAGAAATCCAGTCCGATCCAGGTTACTTGGCATTTATTGTTCAAGGCATCGGCCATGGTCTGTGCCTGAACACTGGTGCCAAAAGCAATGGCGGCGGTGAGAGTGAGTAGGGTGGTTTTCATGATCATTTGGTTAGTGGTTCTGGGTCCTGTCAATAAAGGGTGTTGGTTTTCGGTTCTTGGGGTCGTTCCTGAGGGCTAAGATCTTGGCGGGGTCGGCCAATTCGAGTATGGGTCTTACCCTTAAGGTTTCACCGATCCTTTCGCCAAGGTTGTGCAGTTCATCGGGTACCGTGTCCAACAAAACACGTACCAGATCATTTCCATGAGCATCATGTTCCCTGATGACCACGAAGGAATTCACCAAGGGGTCCGCATTTAAGGCATCGATCACTTGTTGCGGGTAGAGCGTGGTGCCTTTCACCTTCATGCGCTGGGCTTTGCGGCCGATCACCGGACCAAGCACTTGGGACAAGGAACCATCGGCTTGTTGAATATTGGTTGAAGAACAGATGTCACCAGTACGGAAACGCAGCAAGGGCATGCCTTCAACCCCCCATGGGGTGGCCACCACTTCGCCGATCCCGCCGTTTTCCACCGGCTTGTCGTCCTCATCCAGTACTTCGATCAGGATCATGTCCGATGGAACAACATGACCACCAAATGGGGTTGTCTCCGTACTTGCCGTGGCCATTTCCGTACTGGCGTAAGTACCGTACAAGGCTATATCCGATAGGGCCTTGATCCGTTTTGCCAATTCATTTGGACCTCCATTCCCGTCGGAGATCGGTTCACCGATGCAAATGGCTTTCTTGATCGTGGTCTTGCGAATGTCCTGTAAATGTGAGGCTCGGTCTTCCAACATGCGCAACAGGAAGGAGGGCACTGTGATCAAGGCCGTGGTACCGCAACGTTCAACGGTTTCCCATTGACCAACCGTATTGCCAGGTCCGCTGCGAACAATGCCCGCACCTATGCGCCGTAGGCCCAACCAATACGCCAGCCCGGCCATGAAGCGCTTGTCCATGGTGGTGGTGATCTGTACCACGTCGTCAATTGTGATCCCCGTGCTGGCCAACGATGCGGCTTCGCTGCGTGCCAATCGGTCCAAGTCATTTTCGGTCAGTAGAAAAGGTACGGGGATCCCGGTGGAGCCTGAAGTGAAGACATGATCCACAACCTTGTTCAAGGGTACGCTCCGGAATGCCTCGTTGTGCAACGAGAGATCATCCTTCGTGGTGAACGGAAGTGCAAGCACGTCTTCCCATTTGCGCACGTCCGTAGGGTGGACCTTGGCCTTTTGGAACACCTGCTTGTACCATGGCGAACGCGCTTGAAGGTCGGACAAGTGGGCACGCATTCGAACAAGTTGCTCTTCCGCGATGGAACGTGTTCCTGTCGTGTTCATCGCTATGAACAAGCTACCAGTTTATCCTCCAATTTCTTCTTTTCCTGCATTGACGAAACGGGTAGCGTTAACGCCATTTGGTAGTGGTCGATGGCAGCTGCAAGCTTGTTTTCCGCTTTGCGAAGATCGCCTAAAGCTGCGTAGGTGAGCCAACTTTTCGGGTTTGAGGCAACGAATGTGGCTTCTTCGATCGGGGAAAGGGTGAATGAGTTGCCCGTCAACACACGCTCGGTTATCGCCATGCGCACGCGTTGCCAGTGCTCATGTCCCGCGAATTCAGCTGTGCGAACGAAGGGGTCTTCAGCGATGGTGCGCGTGGTGTCGTAAACCGGACCGGTGACTTGACCTGTGGCACAGCGAGCGAAAACATCGCGCAGGTCATAACATACGAACGCACCACATTGGTAGGGTGAATTGGAGACCCACATCCTTCGCTCTTCGGGTTGGAAGACCACAGCATGGTGCGCCAGTAACTGATTGATCGTACTCGGATCGCCCATCCCTACATCCGTTCCTCCAGGACCTTTTCGATCACGAAGAATGGTCACAGCGTTTGATGGGTCCAATATTGCCGTGCTGTCCACCAGGTGCAACATACGCTTGTAGCGCGCCATTGAATCGCTCTCGCGGATATTCGCAATGTTCACTTCCGTCCCTGCGAAATGGTCGCTTTGGTAATGGTTCGAACAGACCACCAGATCCTTATCAGGATCCATTATTCCCATGCCGTCCGGAGCTTTCTCAATTAGCACGGCGCGGCCATCCGCTGCACTGCTTACGAGTATGCTTTCCGAAACGAAGACTTCGTGCTCCTTCGCTATGGCGATAGCCTCATCAATGTTACTGGCATGCTGGACGATCGTGCGCGCCAACAAGGAAATGGGCATGCGGGCACCGGAAGGAATACTGCTTCGCGATGCGTTGATCGTTATGGTGAGTCCTTCCAAGTTCATGGCCGAGGTGGCACCCATGAAACCGCCCCAGCTCACGAGCACATGCGGAATGCCCGCGTCGGGTTTGATGAAGGTGATCAGCTTGTCGCGTGCGAATTCCTCACCCATGAAGAAATCGAAATTACGGGCCACCAGAAGTTCTTCATCCGCCGTGCGGTCACCCCAAGCAGCGAATGAGGTACAACCCACCATGGCAAGGTCCTGCAACGCATGCCCGATATCGTGCGCGGCGTGGTAGTTCAATGCTCGGATGAATTTAGGACCGACCACATCGAAACGATCGCTGAACGCCCTGCTCACACCGTAGATCTCGCGCTGGTATTCCATCGGAACATATTCGTCGATGTCGCGATCGAACCACGCCGAGAAGTACTTCAGGAAGGACAGTTGGTGCTTTCCGGGGATCATCTTTTGGATCCGCGCAATGAAGACTTCCTCTTGGTGTACGATCAATTCCTTCGCCAAGGAACCGTAGGCCAAGCCGCGCTCCAGATCGGCTCCTTCAATGTACACTTCGTACAAGCCAAAGCTGTCTTGGCCTAGCCAATTATTGCCCACGTGGTAGCGACCTTCTTGATCCGTTGTGCGTTCCGGCAATTGAGCCGTTTCACCCTTTTCCAATGGAGCGGGTATGTATACATCGACAGCGAAGAGGATCGCCAAAAGGACCACCAACGCCACAAATAGGAGCGACACCCGGCCCACCCTGCGCCAGCCTCGCCCTTTTCGACTGCTGGAATGTGATGCCGTGGATGGATCCATGTTAGAAACCGACCCCTATGCCAGCGCCGAACAAGGGCTGGGTCGCGTATAAACTGTTGGGGTCCTGAAGCACGTCGAAAAGGATCTGGAGATAGATGCTACTGCGGCCACCCAGCGATTGCACATAGCCACCGCCAATTAGGATGTGCGGGATCCAGATCCGGGTCAATTCGTTCTGGCTAGGATCGTACAGTTCCGCATTCATGTTCAGGAATTCACCGTGCACGTAGAATTGACTGATCGGACGGTACCGGGCGAACAGCCGATAGCCGTAAAGATTACTGGTAAACGCAGGGGCGTAGCGGTTATCGCGGTAGTACGTGTAGGTGAGCCCGATCCCCGTGGAGACCTTTTTCTTCTGGTCCAGAAAATAACCCACCAGCGGCGCAACCTGGATCGCCGTAACCGTGCCGAAGTTGAGTCCAACGCCACCACCGAACCAGATGCGGTCCTTCAGTGGACGCGGTACCTTTTTCTCCTTCTGTGGTTGCACATAGTCCGTGCTGTCCTGTGCGGGAACTGCCGCGGACAAGGTCAATAACAACAGCACGGACAAGGCAACGCGACGCATGTGGCACATCCCGCATGGCGGGGGTTGCAAAGGTACGGGTCGGTTAGGGTTGCCATTCCGGAGGGGTCGACCTGCCACGTTAGATCCATTCACTAGGCGAATTCCATTGGAAGATTGAACAGGAAATGAACGGGAATGGGCGTGAATGAGATCGGCATTATTCCCGTCCATTCCCGTTCATTCACGGTTTCCCTGTAGACATTAGACTGTGCGAGCCACCGCGTTCTTGCGCTTCCCGTAACGTTTCTCGAAATGCACGGCCAACAATCCGCCGCGGGCGATCATCCACAGCAGGAATGCCGTCCAAACCGAGAACAACTTCCAACCCAAGTGGTTGGTGCCCATGATCACCGGGATGAAGCACACCGCCGTGGAGATCAACAGCACATTGCGCAGGATCTTGCCCGCGCCGAGCCCTTTGTACACGCCATCAAAAGCAAAGGCCACCGCATTGATCGGTTGCGTAATGATCACCATCCAAAATACCGCTTGGAAGAGAGTGAGCACGGCTTTGTCGTTGGTGAATACGCCACCAATGAAGGGATAGCCGATCAAGTAGAGCAACGACAAGGCCCCGCCGATGATCACGCTCATGCGTACCACTTGCCAAGCCACGCGGTAGAGATCGGTCCAATTCCGTTCACCGTTCAACCGACCGATCAGCACACTACCGGCCGCGGCGTATCCATCTATGAAGAACGCGCTGAACAACCAGATCTGCATGGCAATACTATGCGCGCCGATGTACGCTTCGCCATAACCCGTGGCGTAGCGGTTGCCCAAGTAGTAGCAGGTGTTCAGCGCTATGGTGCGAGCGAACAGATTGCCGCTCAGTCGCCACAGGTTCCACAGTTGTGGATGCTTCCATTTCTTAGGGAAAAAGCTGAACGGTGTGCGATTGCGCATGATCCAGATCGCCATAACGAACATGACCACCTGTGCGAACAAACTGGCCCACGCACTGCCCACCATGCCCATGGCTGCGATCGGGCCAAAGCCAAAGATCAGTACCGGGTTCAAGGCGCCGTTCACCAAGGCGCCAACAATGCTGATCCACATGCTCCAGCTCAGGTTCTGGATACCGCGGAACGCCCCCGTCATAGCGAACGTGGCCAGTACCATGGGGTGTCCGAAACTGCGTACGTGGTAGTACTCCACCGCCTTGGAAAGCACTTCACCTTCCGCATTGTACATCCTGAAGATGCCTTCGGCGAAATAGTTGGTGATCGCGAAGAAGACGAAGCCCAACAGGAAGTTCATCCAAATGGCGATCGGCACCAAGTCCTTCACATCATCCAACCGATCCCGACCGTAGAAGCGAGCGACCACCGCAAGTACCGCACTTCGGGTTTGCGCCAAGGTCCACACCACCAAGAGGAAGAAGCTGCTCGCAATGCCCACGGCGGCCAGATCGGCGGTGCCCAAAGAGCCCACGAACGCAGTGTCCACCAATGAGATCACCGGCTCGGCAATGCCGGCAATGATCGCCGGGACCGCCAACCGGTCAAGGTCCTTGCGTGTGATGGGTGATGAGGTAGCTGACACGGGCGTCTTACGTGAATTTGGCGTGCAAAGATCGCCCACTGGGTCACTTCGTCACGCGGAACAAGGTCCAGGGTTCGGGACCTTCATTCCAAGTGTACCAACGCATCAGTTGTTCGGTCCACACGGTCTCCGTGCGTGCGAGTGCTTCCAAGTGTTGACCGCTGCGAGACTGTAGAAGTTCAGCATCTGGAGTGCGAGCCACAAGGTATTCAGTGTTCAGGTTGCCACCGGCGTATTGCTCCATGGTGAACGCGCTGTCCGTCATGTGCGCGGGCAGGTAGAACGCTGGAAGGCTGATGCGCCAACTTAGCATGGGCTCGATCACGTAGGAGATGCGTGAACCTGCTGCAGGTTGCACTGCGTGAAGGGTTTTCGCCAGCACCGTGCGACCGATGCCTGCCGGGCTTGTGAGGATCACGCTAAGACCAAGAAGGTTCGCGAAGGTCAGGATCACCAACACGAGCCGACCAGCTGTGCGCCAGCTATTACCGGGGACAAGCGTTCGCAATTCAACAAATCCCAACACGAGAAGCAAGGGCGTTAGGTCCGCGAGCGGAAAGAGAAAGCGCAATTCCTTATGCGGAATGAACGTATGCGCTACGAAGAACGGGACGAAGCACCACACCAATAAGTGCTTCGGTCGTTTCCAGATCAGGAGCGTCAACGCCAGCAACAGGCAAGCTCCGATCGGAGGAATGGCATATTTCACGACCCATGGTGAATAGTAGTACCAGGGCAATTCATCGAACCGGTGATCAGGGTCACCCGCAAAGCCCATGTGAACATACTCCCACAAGCTGAAGACCGATCTATCGTAGAATGCGCTGTCCAATGCATAACCAGCGATCGCCACTGCTGCTGACCCGCCAAGAACCAGAACAATTCCGTTCCATCTCAACTTGCCAACGAATGCCAGCCAAAACAAGGCGCTGATCACGATCAACCCCACCGGCGGCCGACAGAGTATTGCAATGCCAAAGGCAATTCCCGTCCAAAGCATTTTCACGGGCCTTCGTGGTTCCAGTTCCACAGTACGTTGGATTAGCGGGGCAAAGCCGAACAATAGAAAGATCCCCGCCCAACTCTCCGAACTGAAGCGCACGTGCAGAAAGGGTGAGAACCACAAGAAGTAGGAGAGGAGGATATATGGTTTCCAGAGGTCGACCGAAACTTGGTCCAACGTTGCTCGAACGAAACCGCGGACAGCGATCATTGCCAGAGCAGCAGTGAGCAAGCGCAAGAGAAACGTCCTCGTGAATGGATCTTTGATCCCAACTAGTTCTGCAGCTCGAAATACTTGGACCGCGATCCACGGTTGCAACGATGAACGGATCCCCGCGTCGTACTCCCAAGGCAAATGTTCCACGGGCAACTCACCCAACTTGGTCTGCGCAAACGCGATGATCTGGAAATGCTCGTCGGCGCTTTGGTAACCCGTGCTGTACCATGCGGTGAAGAGATGCACCACAACAGCGGCCAGAAAAACGACGCGTTGAAATCGAGGGGGTCTCACCGCACGAAGGTCAGGAAAAGAGAAGGGGCCTCGAAAGGCCAGTTCAAGAGATCAACAATGTTTATTCTAGGCCCGCTCCAACTCCTCCCTTAGCGCAGCCATGAAATCCTCGCTCGTTAAATAGGCTTCTGGCCCCACGTTATTTCCGTGGATGCACACTGCAAGGTCCTTGGTCATCTTGCCGCTCTCAACGGTGCTGATGCAGGCTTTCTCCAATTTGTTCGCGAAATCGATCAATGCTTGATTGCCATCCAACTTGCCACGGAAAGCGAGGCCCCGCGTCCATGCGAAAATGCTCGCGATCGGGTTCGTGCTAGTGGGTTTGCCCTGCTGGTGCTGGCGGTAGTGGCGAGTAACTGTGCCGTGCGCTGCTTCAGATTCCATGGTCTTGCCATCGGGGGTGATCAGCACGCTGGTCATTAGGCCGAGCGACCCGAAGCCTTGGGCAACGGTATCGCTCTGGACATCACCATCGTAATTCTTGCAGGCCCATACGTAGCCACCGCTCCACTTCATGGCGCTGGCCACCATGTCATCGATCAAGCGGTGCTCGTAGGTAATGCCCGCTGCGGCGAAATCGGCTTTGAAATGCTGTTGGTACACCTCTTCGAAGATGTCCTTGAACCGACCGTCGTATTTCTTCAGGATGGTATTCTTCGTGCTCAGGTACAATGGCCATTTCTTCTGCAAGGCCAAATTGAAGCAACTGTGTGCGAAGCCATCGATGCTTTCGTCCGTGTTGTACATGCTCATGGCCACGCCGCCGCCCTCGAAGTCGTACACGTTCCAAGTCTGTGCTTCGCCACCATCTTCCGGGGTGAAGGTCATTGTCAACTTTCCTTTTCCCTTGATCACCGCATCCGTAGCGCGGTACTGATCACCGAAGGCGTGACGGCCGATCACGATGGGCTTGGTCCAACCCGGCACCAAACGCGGGATGTTGCTGATCACGATGGGTTCGCGGAATACCGTTCCACCCAAGATGTTGCGGATCGTCCCGTTCGGGCTCTTCCACATTTGCTTCAAGCCGAATTCCTTGACACGATCCTCGTCTGGAGTGATCGTTGCGCACTTGATCCCCACATTGTGCTTTTTGATCGCATTGGCAGCATCCACGGTGATCTTATCGTCCGTCTTGTCGCGGCTTTCCATGCCGAGATCGTAGTACTCGATGGGCACATCCACATAGGGCAGGATCAATTGGTCCTTGATCCACTTCCAAATGATTCGCGTCATTTCGTCGCCATCCAATTCCACTACGGGCTTGCTTACCTTGATCTTCGACATACGGGTACTTTAATGGGTGCTTGGTTTGTTCGGGTGGCGAAGGTAAGATTCAACCCGGCTTCGAGCCGGGCTTGCTCGTGCGCTTTGGCGGCTGGAACTAATAGAGCAGGAACCGTGAATGAACGTGAATGAATTTGAATAAGGTAAGCAGAGCTATAGCTTTTCCGCTCAACGCGGCGCATCATCCAATAGTTCCGGCTCACTTGTGCTTTTGCCTTCGCCTTGAATGCTTTCTACGAATTTCCCTTTGTTGTAATAGTCACGGTACCACACTTTGCCTTGCCTATCGTAGTAAGTGTATTCGCCGTCCGCATATCCGTCCTTGTAATTCCCGGTGTAGCGTATCGTACTATCTGCGTGGAAAACAGTAAGCTTTCCGTAAGGCCGTCCATTGTTGCAAGTAGTTGTGTAATAGCCGTAGCTTCCTGCGAAGATCGTTGTGCATTCTCCGTTGTACAATGCCCCAGTAGAATCGCGAAGTGTGCGAAGTCCGTAGGATTTGCCCTCGCGCCATTCCTTGGTCCATTCCACCTTGCCGTTCGGGTAGTAGGAGATGGATCGACCATGGGCTTCGCCCAACCGATAAGGCCAAATTTCGTGTACCGTACCGTCCAAATAGTAGTTGATGTAATTGCCATCCAACAGGCCACCTTTGTAGCTGATCGATCTTATTTTTCGGCCTTCCTTGTCAAATAGGTTCAGCGGTCCGTCCAACGATCCGTTCTTATAGCAGCGGGTTTGCTTCATAACACCCGCAGTGTCATAATAGACAATAGGGTTGATCGTCATGCCTTTTTTGTCGCGCTGGTACACACAGTAATATCCACTCTTAAAGCGCGTGGTATCCGTTTTCTGCGCAGCCAAGAACTGTGTTGCGAACAAGATGCAGATCGTCGTGATCACTTTCCGGTTCAACGGGTGAATTGCGCTCATGTGCAAGTGTGTCGAAGCAACTCGTACTGTCC
>Ga0209063_1000494_pt1 | contig 26678 bp, 19 predicted proteins | sample KloWWTmeKNB19Kit_FD_187177 | JGI IMG/M metagenome (GOLD analysis project Ga0209063, IMG submission 187177) | Active sludge microbial communities from Klosterneuburg, Austria, studying microevolution and ecology of nitrifiers - Klosterneuburg... | ecosystem: Engineered > WWTP > Aerobic digester >... | reverse complement strand
AGGGTGTAGATCGTCGGAATGTTCGGGATGCCGCTCAACCGGTAGGGTGAAATACCGCTGAAGGCGCCGCGTTCGTTCGGACCGCCTTCGTTGTAAGGTGATGTTGCAAGGATGTCGTATTTGCTGTCGTCCGTTCCCACACTCAGGTTGAATACATTCCCCATGCTCACCACCGGGTTTGAGACCAGGTCGGCACCGGTGATCGCTGCGGCGGTGATGTTGTCATGGATCGTGTTGTTCGTTCCAGTGATGTTGCCTTGGTAGAAGACATTGTAGGAAACCTCGGCGTTGGTCAGTGCATGATTGCCGTTGTAACTGAAGGTGTTGTTGGTGACCACCACGTTCGTCATTTGATCCCCGTTGCCGTTGAGCGCAAGCTGGCCGGCTATGATGTTGTTCCGTATGATCAGGTTCGTGATGGTGTTCGAATAGTTGCCGTTCTGGCTCACACCACCGGTCATGAAATTCTCGGAGATCGTGATGTCATATACCCCTGTGCCGCCATTCGGGAAGTACACACTGAGACTATTGATGAAATTCCGGGAGATCCGAATGTTCGATGTGCTGAACATGCTCAGACCAGAGTAATTTCCACCTGGGAAGTGGAGACCGATGATCTGTGTGCCATCTGAATTCGCGATCAGCTCGATGTTCCTTACCATCGAAGTCTGGGTGTTGGCCTGTAGGCCTGCATTGAAAGGTGTCGCACCAAGCTTATAGCCAGCGCCTAATATGACCAGCCTCTTGGCGATCGTAACATCGCCATAGCTGAAATCCGAAGGTTCGAGATGGATGGTGTCGCCATCGATCGAAGCATCAATGGCCTGTTGGAAGGAGGTGGCCCCATAATAGCATGTTGCGCAGGAGGTCGCGAAGGACTGAACATAGTTCACGCGCCGTACAGTAGCTTCAACTTGAAGTGTTGATGCGATCAGAACTGCGCAGAGCAGCAGTGTTGAGGTTTTCATGAGATTCCGGGGTTATTTCCCCAAAACTCACACACACCTCCCCCCGGAACTACCGCCCCTGAGCATCCGGCACCATCCACCGAGAATTCGGTGCCGAAAGGCGCTATAGCTTCTCCAAGGCCTCCATCAGATCCGCCTTTTGTCGGCGGCTTACCGGTAAGTTGCGACCATCCATCATGATCACTTCGCCGCCCTCTCCCTTCACGTAGCGCTTGATGTGCTTGCGGTGTACCAAATGGCTCTGGTGGATCCGCACGAAGCCCTGCGGTACTAAGAAACTATCGAACTCACTCAAGGGCCTGCTGATCACGTATGGCTTCTTCTCGCCACGGGCGAATACCTCCGTGTAGTTGTTGTCGCTGCTGCAATACATGATGTCGTCCAAGTGGACCACGGCCAAACCATTGCTCACCGGAAGTGCGATCTGGCGGTCGCTCATCATGGTGCCCAGCAACGAAGGCATGTCACCTACCCGGTGGCCGTTGGAGATCTCGCCGATCGCTTTCAGCACGGCCTCGTCCAATTCCTCCGGTACAACTGGCTTCAATAAGTAATCCAGTGCATTGAAACGAATGGCGCGCACCGCATAGCCCTCGTGGGCGGTGGTGAAGATCACATGCGGCCGCAACGGTGCAATGGCCTTCAACAGGTCGAAACCCGTCATGCGCCCCAATTCGATATCGAGAAAGAGGATCTCCGGCCGTTTGCTCTTCACCAAGGCTATGCCATCGGCAACATTGTCCGCCGACCCTAGGCATTCAATGCCTGGATGGCGCTCCGACAGGATCTCGTGCAAGGTGGATCGGCAATGGATCTCATCGTCGATGATGCAAGCGGTGGCTTTCATGGGAGAGGTTCGGCTTCGAAAATAGTGGAAAGGCGAATGGGTGTTCGGGGCAAGCATCTGTGGTCAAATGGGAAGTCGTATCTCCACTTCCGTGCCGATCGGTCGTTCCACATACTTCCAGCCCGCCCGTTCACCCTTCTGTTGTGCCAGAAGATCCAAGCGTTCCGTGGTGATCGTGGTGCCCACGGAGCGGTGGGAATGCCCGTTGTCGCCTTGTGCAGCAGCCCGCTTCAACCCGCACCCGTTATCGCGAACCACGATCCGTAGTAGGCCGTTCTTTTGGTCGATCGCCACTACCACTTCACCCCCGTGCTCCTTGCCTTCCAAGCCATGCCAGATGGCGTTCTCCACGAAGGGCTGGATCACCATCGGTGGCACCATCACGGTCTCCGGATCGATCCCCGGTGCAAGTTCCAAGAGGTACGCGAACCGGTTCTGGGTACGCGCCTGCTCAAGACCTACGTAAAGCTCCAAGGCCTCCAGGTCGCTTTTCAGTGGCACCTCGGTCTTGCGGCTGTTCTCCAGCACCAAGCGCACCAAGCGGGCGAATTGGGCAATGAAGCCATGCGCTTTCTCCGGTTCGTGGTTTCGGATGAAGGCACCGATGCTGTTCAAGGCATTGAAAAGGAAATGCGGATTCATTTGCGCACGCAGCGCTTTGATCTCCAGTTGTGCGGCTTGTTTGGCAAACGCTTCCTGACGGCGGCGGCGATCCATTGCAACGAGCAATGAACCCGCACCCAACAAAACCACTCCGCCTCCACCGATGATCCAGGTCCGGGTCTCGGCGCGCTCGGACCGCAATTCCGCGATCACCCGAAGGTCCGCTTCCGTGCGCAGTTGCAACGCCGCAGCGAGGCTATCGGCCAACTGCTTTCGATCGAACTGCCATTGGAGGTCACGTTCCACGATATCCTGCCGCTTGGTCTCGCTCAGATTGGTCTCGGTCAAGGCACGGGTCTGCCGAAGGTGATCATATGCAAGGGCGTAACGGCCCAGATCCGCATAGAGGAGTTGTAGTGCATCGTGAAGCGCTACTTCATTCTGCACATTCGGTGTGTCCCGGATACGCTCCAGACCCGTAAGGTAGGCGCGTTCCGAAGCGCGTAACTCCCCTTTGGCATGGAACACCCTGCCCAGATCCAGAAAGGATCCAGCAGCACGACCCAGAGCATGGGTGCTTTCGCGGATCTTGATGGCCTCCTGCGCATGGATCATCGCGCTGTCGAGATCACCATTCACCCGTTCTATATCGCACAGGCCATCCAGTATATCCCCGAGTTGGCTCGGGTAATCCAGCGTCCTACAGATCGCTAGACCGGATCGGCAATGGTCCAGCGCGATCCTATTCCGTTCCTGCTCGTCCATCCCGTTTTCCGCGCACCGAGTACTGTCCAGGTCGATCAGGTAACGCCCCAAGGCACTGTGCCCGACCATGCTGCGGTGAGGCATGTCCAAACTGTCATAGACTGCGATCACTCGTTCATACGAACTGATCACCTTGCTCGGTGGGGAGACGTGTTCATGGCAATAGGCCATGTAGTAGATGCTGGCCGCAGCATCGAAGGGCATGTTCGCTTGTGCGTGCAGGTCATGTGCGCGCTGCAATTCCACAAGCGCTTCTTCATAGCGCCCTTTATCGATGTACACGGTGCCGAGGTTCAGGATGTTCCACGCCAGCAGTTGCTGGTTCCCGTTCGTTCCGATCAATGCGATCGCGGCTTCGTGGTAGTGGATCGCAGAATCCGGGAGCTCGGCCCATGCCATGGCCTGCGCCAAATTGCTCAATGCGCGGATACGGGGAATACTATCCAGACCGATGCTATCCAATAACGTCAAGGCCTTGCGTTGGAGTGCAATGGCCTCGGCAGGTGTGCCATTCTCCAAGACCAACGAACCCATGGAGGAATAGGTCTCGGCCAATTCACTGCCCGCCCCCGCTTCTATTCCCTTCCGGATGGATTCCGAATAGAATGCTTCTGCTTGGGTACTGAGTCCTTTCCGGTAATGGGCATCGCCCATCCTCCGCAAGTGATGTGCAAGCGCCGCTCCATCTCCTGCGTTCTCGTACAGTTCAATCACGATCGGCTCAAGTCGTTCGAACAGTGCCAAGGAATCCAATTGAACGGCCGCGTAGAGCAGAACACTTCCCGCTCTGGCTTGTCGGGGGATATCGTTCAGTTGCTCGGCCGTCCGAAAGGCGGAATCGGCCAGTGTCAAAGACAATACCGCATCCGCACGTTCTTGTGCACCCGCCTCGGTGATCAACTGGTCCAAGGCACTACTGGCCTCATCCTGATCCGACGTGGTATCATCGCTTATTCCCGACCTTGAACAGGCGAGCAATAGCAGGGCACAGAGAAAGGGGAGGGTCCGTAGGAACACGCCTCGAATATAGGCGGTTCGACGATCGCTACCTTCACTTCGTCCCCAAGAATTCCAAGCTCACCGAGTTGATGCAATACCGCTTGCCGGTCGGTGGAGGACCATCATCGAAGAGGTGTCCCAAGTGCGCGCCGCAACGGCCACAAGTGACCTCGGTCCGCTCCATGCCGAAGGTGCGGTCGGCGTGGTACTCGATGGCATTGTCGCGCTCGGCCTTGAAGAAACTAGGCCAACCGCAACTGCTCGCGAACTTGGCATCCGCTTGGAATAGCCTATTGCCACAGACGGCACAGGCGTATGTGCCCAAGCCATCGAAATCCCAATACTTCCCTGTGAATGCCCGCTCGGTCCCTTTCTCGTAGGCAATGTAGTAAAGGTCTTCGGGTAAAAGCTTCTTCCACTCGGTCAACGGCACTACGAGCTTGGCGGTGTCGGTATGGGAGTAGTAAGGATTCGTACTATGGTCGTATTGGTTCATCTGATCCGTGGATGGGAGTTGGGTTTGGCCGGTGCTGTTGCCACAACCGATCAACACGAGTCCGGCTGCGAAAATGGTGCTCTTCAATGGTTCCATGATCTTCCTAACTTCGGTCGGATGGTCGCCCATCGATCTGTTCCATGACAGATCCTTGGGTCGGTAAAGAAGATCCCGTCTCCCTTACCCTTGGGCCCAGAGGTGAATGAGTGCGATAGTATGAGGGTCCACGGGAGCCAGCCCCTCGCACCCTTGTATTCTCGCAATAGAGATAGACCGGTCCTTCGAGGTACCCATAGGATACGGATGCTCCGGTTCGGATCCCTATCACTCATGATCTTCGTGTGGAAAATTTCCTTCCCCATAGGGGAAGTATACACGGTCAGCAGGTCGGACCCTCCAACATCGATCCATGTGCCTTTCTTTGCCGCCTCATTTTCACCTTTCGGGGTGTGCCAATAGGTAAGGATACATGGCGAAGAAAAGCAGCGATCTGGTCATTGTGGAGTCTCCTGCAAAGGCGAAAACGATCGAGAAGTACCTCGGCGAAGGGTTCACTGTGCTCAGTAGTTATGGGCACGTTAGGGACCTTCCGGAGCGCGATCTCAGTGTGGATGTGGAACATGGGTTCGAACCCACATACGTCATACCCGACGACAAGAAGGACCGTCTGCGACAACTGCAGAAGGAAGCGGACAAAGCCACTACCGTGTGGCTCGCCACGGATGAAGACCGTGAAGGAGAGGCGATCAGTTGGCACCTGAAGGAAGCGCTCGGCCTGTCCGGCGACAAGGTCAAGCGGATCACCTTCAACGAGATCACGAAGACGGCCGTGATGCAGGCCATCGAGAACCCGCGCGAGATCGACATTCACTTGGTGGATGCCCAACAAGCACGCCGCGTGCTGGACCGTTTGGTGGGGTATGAACTGAGCCCCGTGCTTTGGCGCAAAGTGAAACCTAGCCTGAGTGCAGGCCGAGTGCAAAGCGTGGCCGTGCGCATCATCGTGGAGCGTGAACGCGAGATCCTCGATTTCAACAGCAAGAGTGCCTTTCGCATCACGGCCATCTTCACCACGGGAAGTGGTGCGCAAGTGAAGGCCGAACTGCCCGGACGATTTACCACCGAGCCCGAAGCCATGGATTTCCTCCAGGGCTGTCTTGGTGCCGCGTTCACCGTGGAAGCTGTGGAGAAGAAACCCGGCAAGCGCACACCTGCGGCACCGTTCACCACATCGACTTTGCAGCAGGAGGCCAGTCGCAAACTCGGCTATGGCGTGGATCGCACCATGCGCATCGCCCAAGGGTTGTACGAGCAAGGGCACATCACTTATATGCGTACCGATTCGGTGAACCTGAGTGAAAGTGCCATTGCTGCCGCCGCCGCGCAGATCACCGATCAATACGGGGCGCGATACAGCAAGAGCCGTCGGTATACGAGCAAGAGCAAAGGAGCCCAGGAAGCACACGAGGCCATCCGTCCGGCGGACATGATGGTGCGCAATGCCGGTGCCGATCGCGATGCCGAACGTTTGTACGACCTCATTTGGAAACGTACCCTCGCCAGCCAAATGGCCGATGCTGAACTGGAGAAGACCGTGGTGGACATCGCCATCAGCACCCGCCCCGGCCAACCGTTGAAGGCATCTGGCGAAGTGATCCTCTTCGATGGCTTCCTGAAAGTCTATATGGAAGGGAAGGACGAGGAGGACAGCGAGGAGCAAGAGGGCCTGCTGCCAGAGATGAAGCAGGGCGAACTACTTGGCTTGCGCGAAATGCTCGCCACCCAGCGATTCGATCGCCCGGCTCCGCGCTACACGGAGGCCAGCTTGGTGAAGAAGCTCGAAGAACTTGGCATCGGACGGCCTAGCACGTATGCCGCCACGATCAGCACCGTGCAGAAGAAAGGATACGTGGTGAAGGAGGATCGAGAAGGAACGAAACGCCAATACCGCATCCTCTCGTTGGTGGACAACGCGGTAACCGACAACACGGCTACGGAGAATGTGGGTGCAGAGAAGCAGAAGCTCTTCCCAACGGACATCGGTATGGTCGTGAACGACTTCCTCGTGGAGCATTTCCCGACGGTGGTCGATCTCAACTTCACGGCCAAGGTGGAGGAGGAGTTCGATGTGATCGCCGAGGGCAAGGAGAATTGGCGTGAGATGATCGCTCGCTTCTACAAACCGTTCCATGAGACCATCGGAATTGTGAGCGAGACCGCCGAACGTGCCACAGGTGCCCGAGAACTGGGCGTGGATCCGGTCAGCGGCAAGAAGATCTATTCGCGGATCGGTCGTTTCGGGCCTATGATCCAGATCGGTGAGGTAGAGGATGAAGAGAAGCCACGCTTCGCAAGCCTTCGGAAGGACCAGAGCATCCAGACCATCACTTTCCAAGAGGCGTTGGATCTTTTCAAACTGCCACGTACATTGGGTGAACGTGATGGTGAGGTCTGCACAGTTGGCATTGGTCGCTTTGGCCCCTACGTGCGACTCGGTGCGACTTACGCGAGCCTCACACCGGAAGATGATCCGTTGGAGATCGAACTAGCCCGCGCCGTTGAACTGATCGACCTGAAGAAGATCGCGAACGCTACTCGCGACCTTGGCGAGCACCTTGGCGAAATGATCGTGCAGGGCCGCGGTCGTTTTGGTCCCTTTGTGAAACACGGGAAGCTTTACGCCAACATCCCGAAAGCCGAGGATCCTGCCACCGTCACCTTTGAGCGTGCCGTTGAACTGGTCGAAGCGAAGAAGGCTGGTGCCCGGCAGAATGTGCTAAAGGAATTCGAAGGTTCGGTGATCCAGATCCTCGATGGCCGGTATGGACCTTACATCACGGACGGCAGCAAGAACGCCAACCTGCCGAAGGAGAAAGAACCAGCTGACATCACATTGGAAGAAGCCACTGCCTTGCTTGCCGCTGCGCCAGAGAGAAAGGGCAAAGGAAGACGAGGTGCTAGGACCGCAGCAAAAAAAGGCGCGAAAAAGGCTGTGAAGAAAGCTGCCAAGAAGAAGCCTGCAGCTAAGAAGGCCACCTCAGGCTCCGCGAAAGCTTCGGCGAGCAAGAGCAAGAAAACCACGCCCAAGAAGTCGTCTGAATAGGCTTGTCGATCAGTGGCGAGAGGTTCCTTCGCTCCCTTCAATAGTATGCATTCCACACCCTGTTGTGGGCATCATTCCTGTCTAGCATCAAGGAACGGTCATATCCAATGCGACCTTCGCTTCTGCGGTCGTGGATCCATTCAAGATCCGTCGTTCGTCCGCCTCTACGACCGTCATGGACATCAGCATCTACTTCAAGCCCTCTGAACGCTTCGGGAAAGGCCGCCCGGAATGGCCTGTGAATACCATCTGTGATGGTCTTCTTACGCATACCACGAAGCAGTTCCCCTCGCTGGAAGGTGCCCAGATCGCCGTGTTCGGTGTGTTGGATGATCCTGGCCATGCACGTCCTCGTGGATGTGTGCACGCCCCGGATGCTGTACGCGATGAACTCTATAGGCTCTATATGCCGAATGCCCAACTTTCCATCGTCGACCTTGGTGATATCCACCCCGGGGCAACGCCTGCGGATACACAGCACGCCATCGCCGAGACCTTGGCCGAGCTGATCCGTATGAATATCGTCCCTGTGATCATTGGTGGCGGTCAGGGGCATACCTATTCACAGTACTTGGCCTATGAAAAGCTGGAGCGCACAGCCAACCTGGTGTGCATCGATGCCCGTTTCGATCTGGGCGAACCCGGACAAGGGCTGGCGGATAGCAGCTACCTCAGTCATATCGTCCTGCGACAGCCGAACTACTTGTTCAATTACAGTAACCTGGGCTTTCAGACCTACCTCGTTGATCAGCCCGGGATCGACCTGATGGACAAGCTCTTCTTCGATGCCCACCGATTGGGTGAACTGCGTTCGAACATGGCCGATGCCGAACCTGTGATGCGCAATGGGGATAGCTTGAGCGTGGATATGAGTGCTGTGCGCCGCAGTGACGCTCCGGGCACCAGCCGTCCAGGCCCCAACGGTTTCCACGGCGAAGAGATCTGCCAGCTGATGCGTTATGCCGGTGTTAGCGAGAAGATCACGTCCGTGGGTATCTATGAATTGGACCCCACGGTCGATCAAGATGCTGTTACGGCCCAGTTGGCCGCCCAAATGATCTGGTGCTTCTTGGACGGTTTCCGTAGCCGAACGAACGACCTGCCATGGTTGGACCGCAAGCGATTCACCCGTTTCCGGATCCCCATCCGTGGACACGAGCAAGAATTGGTCTTTTACAAGAGCACGGTGAGTGACCGGTGGTGGATGGATATCCCGTACAAGGCAGAACAGGAAGCCCGATTCGAGCGCCATCATTTGGTCCCCTGTTCATACTCTGATTACCGAATGGCCTGCCGAGAAGAGGTGCCGGACCGCTGGTGGCGCACCTTCCAGAAGCTTTCCTAAGGGACCAACGGGGAGATCGCCGACTTAGGAACCCTATTGATCGAGATCGACGCATAGGTTTGGCGGTTCGGAATGTTGTTATATTGGCCCCGGTTCTGAGGAGGAACCTGGGGACATGTTGTCCCCAAAACGGGCGGAAAAGAACGATTACACGAATGAGGGGGATACTTACCGCAGTGGTCGGCATGGTGGTAGCGAGCGCTTCTTTTGCGCAGCAAGACCCGCAACTGACCCAATACATGTTCGATCGCCTGTCGGTGAACCCAGCTGTTGCTGGAACCAATGGTCAATTGTGTGTTACCGGATTCTTCCGGCAGCAATGGTCGGGATTCGAAGGAGCACCGAAGACCGGACTGCTCAATGCGCAAATGCCGATCGCCAAGATCAGCAGCGGGGTTGGTTTGAGTGTGTACTTCGATGAGTTGGGTCAGCAAAAAAGCAATTTCGCTCGCCTGAGTTATTCCTTCCACCGCAAGATCGGACCTGGAACCTTTGGGGTCGGCCTCTCGGCCGGCCTGTTGGCCCATTCTTTGGGCAGCAACTGGATCGCACGGGACAATCCGGCGGATGATGCCGCGATCCCAGGGAATGGACAGTCCGACTCCAAGTTCGATCTGGGAGCTGGTTTGTACTACACCAGTCCAACCTTCTATATCGGGATCAGCAGCACGCACCTCACCGAACCGGAACTCAAGGACGTGAGTATAAAAGGGGTACGGCACTATTGGGTGCAAGCTGGTTACGATTGGGCCATAGGTGGGGACAAGAAGTACGTGCTCCAGCCTTCCACCTTGATCAAGAGCGACGGAACTTCGACCCAAGTGGACCTCACGGCCACGTTCCTCTATAATAACCAAGTGTGGCTTGGCGTTTCCTATCGTACGGAGGATGCCATCGCACCGTTGATCGGCTACCAAATAGCCACCGGTAAGGACAAGACGAGCATGTTCAAGATCGGTTACAGCTACGATGTCACCACCTCTCGACTAAAGAATTACAGTAGTGGCAGCCATGAGATCATGCTGAACTACTGCATGCTTCTGGTGAAGAAACCAGACCTTCAGATCTATAAGAACGTCAGATTCCTTTAAGTGAACGAAACCAAGTAACCCAAACTGCCGTACTCAGCCTTGCCTACAGCATTTTCGCTTACCTGAATAGCGGTAGACAGGGGTCCCTGCAAGGAATATCGGAACGGCAAAACAGGAAGAACATGGAACGTCCCATAGTGTATCTCTGCGCCATCGGCTTGCTGGCAAGCTGCGGTGGTGGTGGCCAGGGGCAATTGATCGGCGTTCAAGGCCGACCTGGTTGGTATGACGTTGATCCGTATGGGATGAATTACATCCCGATGGGTTCCTTCGTCATGGGTCCGAGTGATCAGGATGTGCCATACGCCGCTGTGGCCAAGAGCAAGACCGTTTCGGTCCAGGCCTTCTACATCGATCAGACCGAGATCACCAACAACGAGTACCGGCAGTTCGTGTACTACGTGCGTGACTCGATCGCAAAACGGATCCTGGGTGACGAGGATATCGGAGAGCATGTGATCTCCGAGGACGAATTCGGTGAAGAGATCGATCCACCGAAGATCAACTGGCGCGAACGCATCGATTGGTACGGTGATGAAGAGCGCGAGGCTTTGGCCGACATGTTCCTGAGTGAAAGTGAGCAATTCTACCGCCGGAAGGAGGTGGATACGAGGAAACTCCAGTTCGAATACTACTGGATCGACCTTAAGGAAGCAGCGCGTAAGGCGAACAACGCCCGTGATCTGGACCTGAGCTATACCAACGTGAAGGGCCAGAACAATGCCATTCGCGGACACAGTGACCGTTCCAAGTTCATCATCAAGGAGGTCATCAACGTGTATCCCGATACTTTGGTCTGGGTACATGATTTCACGTACTCCTTCAATGAGCCGATGACCGAGAACTACTTCTGGCATCCGGCCTATGATGAGTATCCGGTGGTTGGTGTGACCTGGCAGCAGGCCAATGCGTTCAATGTATGGAGGACCCAACTCATGAACACATGGCTTGAACAGAACGGTGATGCCTTCGTGAATCGCTTCCGCTTGCCTACTGAGGCAGAGTGGGAGTATGCTTCACGTGGTGGTTTGGATCAGGCCCCTTTCCCTTGGGGCGGACCATACGTACGGAACCGGCAGGGTTGCTTCTTGGGCAACTTCAAACCCCTGCACGGCAACTACGTGGACGACGGTGGTTTCCACACCGTTCCTGTGGATAGCTACACGCCCAACGATTATGGCTTGTACCAGATGTCCGGCAACGTGGCAGAATGGACCAGTACGGCCTTCGATGAAAGCGTGTACGACTTCGACCACGACCTCAATCCTGAGTACAGTTACGATGCACTCATGAACGATCCGCCGTCGCTCAAGCGTAAAGTGATCCGTGGTGGTTCTTGGAAGGATATCGGGTACTACATGCAGACCGGTACCCGCAGCTACGAATACCAGGATACCACCAAGGCGTACATCGGCTTCCGTTCCGTCATGACCTTCTTGGGTCGTGGTAAAGCGGTGAACGCGGAAGACCTATAGACGACTACAAGGAATTCACGGTCGTTACCGAACCAGAACGACCGCATTCATAATTTGACCTGACTCCCCTAGAACCTCTAAACGCAAGGACGAAAGATGAAACCAGGCAGCAAGAAGTGGAAGAACTTCATGGCCAAGTTGTACGGTATCGGTGCAGCGGTCGTGATCATTGGTGCTCTTTTCAAGATCCAACACTGGCCACTTGCCAGCTTTTTCCTGATCCTCGGATTGAGCACCGAGGCGATCATCTTCTTCTTCTCAGCGTTCGAACCGCCGCACGAGGATCCGGATTGGAGCCTCGTGTACCCTGAATTGGCGACCGGTGAGCGACATGAAGGTGAAGATTTCAAGAAGGAGGATCAGCGCTCGATCACAGAGCAGTTGGACGATATGCTCGAAGGTGCCAAGATCGAACCGGAGCTGATAGCCAGTTTGGGTGATGGAATGCGCTCCCTCAGCGATCAGGCCAAACAGATGGGCCAGATCACCGGCGCAGCGGCTGCCACGAATGAGTATGCCAACAGCCTTAAGGATGCCACCACCAGAGTGAGCGACCTGAGTGAAAGCTATTCGAAGGCAAGCGAAAGCTTGGTGGGCCTCACCAACAATGTGGATGCTGGACGGAATGCCGGCGAAAGCCTGCAGAAGATGAGCCAGAACCTCACGGCACTCAATGAGATGTACGAAATGCAACTGCGTGGTAGTCGCGAGAAACTCGAGGCGGCCAACCAGATGTTCGAGGGTATGTCGGATATGTTGACCAACCTGCGGAACTCGGTGGACGACACCAAGCGCTACAAGGAGAACATCGCCGAGCTCAGCGACAACCTCGCAAAGCTCAATACGGTGTACGGCAACATGCTGAACGCCATGACCGTTCGTGGCTGATAATGCGAGCCCCCGGGTAGCAATGAGGAACCAGAAATACCTGATGGAACGATATGGCAAGTGGTAAACAGTCGCCTAGACAGGCGATGATCAATATGATGTACTTGGTGCTTACAGCGCTTCTCGCGCTGAACGTATCCAAGGAGATCCTGGACAGTTTCGTCACGGTCAACAATGGTTTGGAGAACACCAAACTCTCGTTGAACGACAAGATGAGTGCCCAGTATGCGAGTTTCGAAGCGTTCGCCAGCGAGAACAGTGCGAAATATGGTGCTGCTTGGAACGAGGCCAAGAAGATCAAGACCGCAGGCTCGGAGTTGGTCGCCTATGTGGACTCTATCAAGGTCAAAGCCATCATGAAGGCGGAAGGTCTGCCCTTTGACAGCGTGGTGCTTGGCGATGGTCGGATCATGGACCTCATGAAGGTGAACAAGAAGGACAGCCACGACGAACTCACGAACATGATGGTCGGCAGTGAGCCGGGCAAACCCATTGAAGGACCTTTCACCGCGCGAGAACTTCGCGCCAAGTTGGAAGCGTTCCGGGATCTGGTGAAGGGCAGCCGACCTGACGATGACGTTCTTGCTGCGGCCATGGATCGCTTGTTCGAATTCGAGGACCGAAGGGATGCTTCAGGCACCATGAACAATTGGTCGAGTATCAATTTCTATCATGTACCCCTTGCGGCCGGCATCACCATCCTGAGCAAGATCCAAAGCGATGTTAGAAATGCCGAAGGCGAAGTGGTGAAACGGATGATGGATGCCGTAGAAGGCAAGAGCTTTAAATTCAACAAGCTCACCACGATCGTGAAACCATTGAGTAGCTACGTCACGGTAGGAGGTACCTACCAAGCGGAGATCTTCCTTGGGGCCTATGATGATCAGAACGCACCCGAAGTTTACATCGCTGGCCCAGGTGCCACTGTGGATACCATCGGGAAAAAGATCATCGGTGAGGCCATCAAGTTGGACATGGTCGGTGCCAAGGCCCAGTTGAAGCAACAGGCTTCTGCTGCAGGACTGCGTAGTGTGAAGGGCATCATCAAGTTCAAACCCGTTGGCGGCGAAGAAACCACGGAAGTATTCGAGACCACCTATGAGGTGGCTGCACCGAGTTTGGTAGTGAGTCCCACGAAGATGAACGTATTCTATCGCGGTGTCGACAACCCGGTCAGCGTGAGCGTGTCCGGGTACAGCAACAAGGATATTTCCGCAACGGCCACGAACGGTGTCCTGTCCAAAACCTCGGATGGGTACATCATGAAGCCGGGCCGCGAATCCGAAGCGACCATCGGGGCTACGGTCACCAATCCGGATGGAACGAAGAAGTCCATGACAGGCATGAAATTCCGGGTGAAGAACGTGCCTAGCCCGACAGCGTTCTTCGGTGGGAAGAGCGTGAATGATGAGACCATCAAGAAGGCGGAATTGACCGCTGCGGCCGGGGTGATCGCCAAAATGATCGACTTCGAATTCGACCTGCGTTTCGAGGTGGTCGAGTACCGTGTCACCATGATCGTCGGTGGAACACCGATTGAGAAGATGACCAAAGGCCCCGCTGTTAGTGGTGACATGAAGGAAATGTTCCAGAAGGCCAAGCCCGGCCAGAAGGTCTACATCGAGCAGATCAAGGCGCGTGGACCCGATGGGACGACACGAAATCTGGGTTCGCTTTCGTTCAAAGTGGTATAACCTGATCGACAAACCATGATGAGGACTTACAAACACCTGCTGACCTTCGCCGTGATCGTGGTGTTGGGTTTCTGTGCCGGATCCGGTGCAGTAGCGCAGACCGTGCTCGATGGTGCCTACATCAAGGAACACACCAAGACCAAGCGAGTGGTGCCGTACACGCACATCCGTGAAGCGGATGTGATGTGGGCGCGCCGTGTTTGGCGCACGATCGACCTGCGAGAGAAGATGAACCATCCGTTGTATTTCCCAACGGATCCCATCAATGATCGCAAGAGCCTGTTCGATGTCATTGTTCAAGGTCTTATGGTCGATGGGTCAATTACCGCCTATGATGTCGGTGTTTTCGCGGATGATGATGAATTCAAAAAGCCTTTGTTGGCTTCCGACCTCAAGGAGATGTTCACGCGTGTGGATAGCCAGTATACCGAATCGCTGACCACGGGCGATATGGAACTCGTTGTGCAGGAGATCAAGTTGGAGAGCAGGGACATCAAGCAGTATCGCTTGAAAGAAGATTGGATCTTCGATAAGCAGCGAAGCACCTTGGATATCCGGATCATCGGTATCGCGCCGATGAAGGAGGTGAAGGGGGAAGATGGAGAGGTTCGTGGCAATACGCCCATGTTCTGGCTCTATTATCCGGAGTGCCGGTATGTATTCGCCAACTGGGAGGCTTTCAACCGCGAGAACGATGCGGAGCGCCGTAGTTTCGAGGACATTTTCTGGAAACGCCAGTTCAGTAGCTACATCACCAAGTGGAGCAACGTATACGATCGCGGGATCAACGAATACAAGACCGGATTGGATGCGCTCTTGGAAGGCGAAGAGATCAAACAGGCCTTGTTCGAATTCGAACACGACCTCTGGAATTTCTGATCCACGACCTTGATTTGAAAGGGGAGCCTCGACACGGTCGGGGCTTCTTCTTTTTCGATCGGGTGTACGCTCCACTATGGTGAGGGCGTTCTTTCTCCATGTTCAGGCAGGCGCTAGGGCCCAATGTGTTTCTTCTTTGGTGCATGTTCGCTGGTGCGGCATGCGTTGCACAGGATCCATTGAGCCCGTTCAGCACAGATCCACATGCCACGTGCATGATCCAAGCACAACTTATTCCTTACCCACCGATCCGTGAAGCGGATGTGATGTGGGAGCGAAGGGTTTGGCGTGTGATTGATGCGAAGGACCCGACGAACGCCTTGTTGCTTAGTCCATCATTCAATTCTGAAGGGTGCTACGGCCTGTTCGACATCATCCGATCTGGTTTGATGAACGAAGTCTCGATCGTGGCGTACGATCCCGGGCCGAAAGGGGAGGACGACCATTTCGAGAAGCCATTCGGGCAAGGCGAGGTTCGTGTGCTCTTGTCATCCACCGTTGTCGGGCAAGGACCCCAAGTCACGCGGTACATGCTAAAAGAGGATTGGATCTTCGACAAGCAACGCGGTGTAATGGAGGTGCGCATCATCGGGCTTGCTCCCATGATCGAGATCCTTGGAGAGGACGGTGAGGTCCGAGGTCATCAACCCTTGTTCTGGCTCTACTACCCCGAGTGCCGTTTGCTCCTCTCTCGATGGCTCGCATTCGTCGAAATGCAGGATGATGTTCGGAAGAGCTACGAAGCGGTCTTTGCCCAACGTCGTTTCACCAGCAGCATTGTCAAGGTGAGCAACGCTATGGTTCGAGGGATCGATACGTACCGCACAGGCTTGGATGCATTGTTGGAGAGTGAAGGTGTCCGCGAACAGTTCTTGCAGGCCGGATTCGATCTCTGGAATTATTGATCATGGTCCATCGAGGTTCTATTTGAATCCGAACGAGCAGAGCTTGGCTCGCTGCTCATTCGGAATATCCACAGACGCAGGGCTCGATCGCACCGGATATCCGTCCGGATGAACACCACGCCTTCATTTTCAACCAGATACCCGTACTTTTGCGGTCTTTTTCAGCAGCAGTAGCGCATTCGATCATGATCACCGTTCAAGGTCTCACACTTCATTTCGGTCAGCGGCCGATGTTCGACGACATCTCCTTCTTCATTGGAAGCGATGATCGCATCGGGCTCGTAGGCCGCAACGGTGCGGGTAAGAGTACACTGCTCAAGATCATGGCTGGTCAGCAGTCATACGACAAAGGCACGATCGGCAAGCCGAAGGAATTGACGATGGGCTACCTCCCGCAGGAAATGGCCCATAACCTGACGATCACACCATGGCAAGTGGCCGAGAAGGCATTCGAGGAAGCGCTCGAACTGAACGCTTCCTTGGAACGTATCGAAAAGGATCTGGAGAAGGCCACCACGGACGAGGAGGCTATCGAATTGGCGACGTTGCTAGCGCATGCGCATGAGCGGCTGAACGCGATCGGCGCAGCGGATCATGATCAGCAGATCGAGAAGATGCTAAAGGGCATCGGCTTCGTAGAAGCGGATATGCACCGCCTGATGAGCGAGCTGAGTGGAGGTTGGCGCATGCGTGCCGAATTGGCGCGCCTGCTGTTGATGCAGCCGGACCTGCTGTTGCTCGACGAACCCACGAACCACTTGGACCTTCCTGCGATCCAGTGGCTGGAGGATCTACTGCGCAGCTACCCGGCCGCCCTGGTGCTCATCTCGCACGATAAGACCTTCTTGGATCGGCTCACCAAGCGGACCATCGAAGTGCTGGGTGGAAAGCTGATCGACCGGAAGGTGCCGTGGACCCAATTCGTTGAGCTGCGCAAAGTGGAGCGTGAGCAGCAAGCTTCCGCAGCGAAGGACCAGCAGCGATACATCAAGGAGACCACCGATCTGATCAACAAGTTCCGAGCGAAGGCGAGCAAGGCTGCTTTCGCCCAGAGTTTGATCACGAAGCTGGACAAGTTGGAACGGATCGAGGTGGACGATGAGGATCTGCGCAAGATGCTCGTGAAGTTCCCGCCAGCACCGAGTAGCGGGAAGATCGTCGCCGAAGTAAAAGGGGTCAGCAAGGCCTATCCCGATCCGAACCGACCAGGTGAGGAGAAGCGCATCTTCCAGAATGCTGAACTGACCATTGCGAAAGGAGAGCATCTGGCGTTGGTCGGTGCGAACGGTACCGGAAAGAGCACGCTCGTTCGCATGATGATGAACGAAGAACCGTACGAAGGAGAGATCCGGTTGGGGCATAACGTGATCATCGGCTACTACGCACAGGATATGCCCGAACGCATGCCACCGCAGAACACGGTGATGGAGACCGCAGAGTACGCCGCTAGTGAAGAGAATCGAACGCGTGTGCGGGCCATGCTCGGTGCATTCATGTTCAGTGGCGAGGATGTGGACAAGAAGGTGAAGGTGCTGAGTGGCGGTGAACGCGCTCGTCTAGCGCTGTGTTGCATGCTGTTGAAACCGCTCAATTTCCTCATCCTCGACGAACCGACGCACCACTTGGACATCCAAAGCAAGGATGTCTTGAAAGAGGCGCTCAAGAGTTATGAAGGAGCCTTCCTGCTCGTGAGCCACGACCGTGATTTCTTGACCGGATTGACCACACGATTGCTGGAGTTGGATGACTTCCGTATCCGCGATCAGCACATGGACATCCTAGAGTTGATCGAGAAGCGCAAGGCGTTGCAGGGTGCGGATATCGGGAAATCAAGTGCGGTGAAAGCCAAAGCACCAAAACAGGAAAAGCAACACGATCGCCGGGACAAACGAGACCAAGAGAAGGAGCGGCGAAAGGCACAGAACGCAGTTGATCGCTTGGAGAAGCAACTCGCTGAATTGGAGAAAGAGGAGAAGGAACTTCAAGCTTCCATGATGAAAGGTGGGATCCCTGCCGAGCAACTTCAGAAGGGCTACGAACGATTGGGTGAATTGGCCAAACGCATTGCCACCGTGATGGAGGAATGGGAGACCGCTTCAGCTTTGTTGGAGACCGAGGAGGGTTGACCGTTGCTCGCTGTGTCCTTCGCTGAGAGTTGTTCGTCACGGATGCGGTCCAACTGACGAACAACTACCCCCGCGTTACGCCGCACACCGCCGTGCATTCATTCAACGAGCGCTGCCCGATGCACGCTCCTTGAACACCGAACGCCCATGGCCTCAGCGAACATGCCTCCAAGGCAGAAGATGATCAACATGATGTACCTCGTGCTCACCGCGATCCTCGCGCTGAATGTGAGCAAGGAGGTCCTCGATGCTTTTGCGTTCATGGATACGGAACTCGTTCGAAGTGAACGTGCCCATGAACAACGGTCGCAAGTGGAATACGCGGTTTTCGCGGATGCGGCCACGCGCTTTCCGGAGAAGTTCGGTGATGCCAACGACCGCGCCCTTCACGTGAAGGCGCATGCGGATTCGCTTGTGTTGCATATCGAACGGATCAAAGTCCGAGCGATCGCTGAAGCGGATGGTCTCAGCGCATCGGACCTCGTGGGAAAGGATGCCGATGGTCGAGATACGCTACGTGCATTGCTCGCGCTCGATGCAAAGGACGATCGCGAGACGCTGACGCGTATGATGGTCGGTAGCGAACCCGCTTCTCCGAAACGCGAACCCGGCTCCGCCTACGACCTGAAGCAACGCATTGGTGCATTCCGAGATAGCTTGAAAGTCCTGGCAGGACCCAAGGGCATTGAACTTTCCGCAGCGCTGGACATGCTCTTCGATTTCCACGACCGTCGCGACGCCTCCGGTACGATGAACAATTGGGAAAGCATCAACTTCTACGATGTCCCGCTCGCTGCTGGTGTGGCTACTTTGAGCAAGTTGCAAGCCGATATTCGAAGTTCCGAGAACGATATGGTGAAGTGGCTGTACCGCTCTGTGGGTAGTAGGGATCATGGGTTCAGCCACCTCACCGCTGCAGTGATCCCACAGAGCAACCTGATCATGGTCGGTGATTCGTTCCGGGCCGACGTGTTCCTCGCTGCGTACGATCCCAAGAATAGACCGACCGTCTCCTTGGCCGGCGGAGCAGACCTGCCGATAGGCGCGGATGGGAAGGCCAAGTTGAGCCTGCGCGGCGACCGGATCGGTGAGCATCGGGTAGAAGGCACCATCCTGTTCGAAGGTCCGGATGGATCGAAGGAGATCCCGTATTCCACTTCCTATCAAGTGATGGCGCCGCTGCTGGTCGCTTCACCCACCAAGATGAATGTGTTGTACCGTGGTGTGGAGAATCCGATCGACCTCTCCGTGCCGGGTGTATCGGCGGACCGGTTGCAGGCCACGATCTCCACCGGACGGATCGTACGGTCCGGGAATAGCTGGGTAGCGACCGGAATGACGGCCAACAGCGCCGAAGTGAATGCAACCGTCACCCAGACCGATGGAACGATCCGCCGCATCGGACCGGTTGCTTTCCGGGTCAAGGACCTGCCGCCGCCCACCGCCTACATCTCGGGCACAACTCCAGGTGATCCACGCGTGCCCAAGTCGAAACTTGCGGTAGCGCCCGGTGTGATCGCGAAGGCCTTGGGTTCCGAATTCGGGGACCAGTGGCAGGTCACTTCTTACGAGTTCACGATGTTGCGCAAAGGGCAGGCCCCGATCATGAAGGTCGGGACGACCAACGCCTTCACGGACGATATGAAGGAGGTGCTCAAGGTCTTGAAGACCGGTGATCAGCTGTACGTGGAGAATGTGAAGGCCAAGCTTTCAAATGGATCGGGCCCTGCCCGGCCTTTGTCACCCATCGCGATCAAGGTGCAATAGCGTCTGGGTCGCTGACCCGCTGGATCACTACGTTCCGTTCCTTCAGATCATAGGTGGACCGTGCGAGTTGCTCGCCAAGCCCCTTCACCTTGATGGCTGTTGCAGGAACGCCGGCTTCTCGCAAGTATTTCGCTACCGCCTCCGCGCGCTGTTGGGAAAGGGAGCGGTTGAACGTGGCGTTGCCTGATCGATCCGTGTGGCCGGTTACCAGGATCTTTCCACGGCCATTCGCGAGGTATTCTTTCGCAATGGCTGCTATTCGCGCTTTGTTCGCATCGAGCACGTAGACGGAGCCACTTCGGAAGTAGAGCGTGTCCGTGATGGCCTGATCGCTTGTGATCACCTCGTCCTTTACCTTTTCCCCAACCTTGCTTTCCAATTTCGATCCGGGCTCCAACTTGCGGTCCGTCCGTTCCATGCGCAATGAATCACGAAGGAGTTGGACTTGACCATCCAACAGAAGCACGGAATCCCGCAGTATGGCGAGCGAACTATCCGACGCTTGTTGGTCCTGAAGGTCCATGTACCTCTCCATGATCGCGATCCGGTCAAGGAGAATGCTATTCAGTTGTGAAGCGTATCGTTGTTGTTTCTGGGACCGTGCCAGAGCGACAGCCAAGGAGGTGGTATCCGTTACTGATGGAGTTGGGGCAATGCCTTTGGCAGGTACACTGTCCAACTCCGCTGCAAGTCGCTTTTGTTCTGCACGCGTGACATTCAAGCTGTCTTCCAAACTACGGATCCGGGCATCTTCGTTTCCAGACTGATCCACCACTACGGGAACTACGACCGTGCGTACCACTTCGGTGGTCTTGGTCGGTGGAGTGACAGTAGTTGGAGTAACACGATCCTGGTACGGTGGTGAAGGAGGAGGTACCGATGGCGTTACTACGGTCTTCGGTCGAACGGGTTCAGCAGGAGTGCTGGACCCTGTCTTCGAACTATCCGCTGGTACAGGAAGTGGAGTTGTTGGCGCATGGATCGGAGTGGTCGTATCCGGCTTCATGGGCAAAGAGTCCACTGCGACAGGTACAACGGTCATGGCAGCTACTGTATCGATCCGTGAAGCGGGCATCAGCGGTTCAACACTCGGGACGCTCGCGCTGTCCGACACGGGAACTACGATCCGAGGCATGGCACCACTCACACGCTCCGTGCTATCGGTTCGGATGGGGTGTGCTGCGCTATCTACCTTGGCTACCGTGGGTATCGTTGGCTCGGGTGAGCGTACTTTCAATGTATCACTCTGCGCTGCGCCTTTGTTACGAATGCTGTCCGCTTGGGCCACTTCCGGTTTCTTCAAAACAGGTGTGCGCATCTTTGAGGTGTCTCGCATTGCCGACACCGAAGGAATGCTGTCCGTCCGGGGTGGAACGACCTTCTGCGTGCTGCGGAAGATGATCGTGTCCACAATGAGTTCGGAGATCACCAAACGCTTTACCCGCACTTCCTCTGGCCCTTCCACCACATTGGCTGGTGGCGTTGGTGTGATCGCTGGTGGAGCGGGGGGCGCTGGATTGGGAGCTTGAGATGTAGTGTCTGCATCCGCTTCTGGCAAATGATCCAGATATACCGGGGTCATGCGGTATCGATGCGACCGGCGGCCGAAACTGTAGCCGATACCGATGCTCACATGTTGATAGCGGTCGTTCGTACTGGCATCACCACGTTCACCGATAGCTCCGGTGGGGTTGCTCAGGTAAGCAAGTTCCGATCGCGCATTCGTGCGGTAGGGGCCAGAGAGGTCGTCCAATTGGTCGGTGAAGGTCCAACTGAGGCCGTACGCTATATCTACAGAGAAACGCTGGGACAGGCGCACCTTCAAGCCTACTTGTGCAGGGATGAATACGAAGGTGTTGTTGCTTTTCTTCCCGTCGAACGTGTTGAGTTCGGTAACATCGGTCTCGAATGTCCCATCCTGCCCGGTGATCGTCGCCATCGCAGCGTTCGGATCATTCTGAGGAAGGTCACGTACCGTTCCATCATTCCAATAGTTGTAGCGCTGTCCATTCGCATCGTATTGATCCACTTGGGTGGAATAGGACCCCACGCCCGCACCAATGGAAAGGAAAGGTGCGAATCGCGCATCGTAGTTGAACCAGGATCCATTGTCCAGATAGGTCCTTAACCCGAGTTCAACGGTCCTCAATGAACTGCGGAAATTAGCCCCACGAAGGACATCACCTCCGTTCAGGTCATTGCCCTGTAGCTCCAATACGCTTGCCTGCGTGTACAGGGAAGTGCCGTAGCCCAAGAAGTGCTGGTAACCCAAAGCGCCGAAGCGTTTGTCCTTGATGCCGGAGTCCATCAGGTCTTGCTCGATCTCGCCGAGGTAATTCGTAGCACCACCGTAAACCGTCACCCGGTTCAGATGGATGTCCTGTTGTGCTGATGCTCCCAGTATGAACAGCACGAATACGGAGGTCAGACTGTTCTTCATCGTTCGAGTCCGAGCCATAGGTTGATCTCCAAGCTCACACCAACGAACGGGCTCAAGTAGATCTTGTTGATGTCCAGTTGCTGTGCATCGATGGTGGCCTTCTGTAGGACGGCAGCGCCGGCATTGAGCCGCACCATCCGGAACAACCGATAACCATACGCACCGTATATCGGTCTGCCTACCAGCGGGCCGGTGACCTCCTTGCCGAATTGGTCTTCTACGTTGTTGAGGAAGATGCCAGCGGAGATGGAACTGTTGCTCACGAAGCGTGAATTCAGCGCCATTTTACCCAGTGGGAACGAGAGTCCGAGAAATGGTGCACCGCTGTACGAGAGGTCTTCCACCTGCCCACTGTTGTAAATGCCTCCATAACCCAAGTTCAGCGCTATGATGTGCTTGACCTTTTCAGTGGGTTGGTCAGCGATCACAGCGCGGTCACGGAGTATCATAAGTTCGCGCTGGAAGTAGGAGGCAACCTCGCCACGCACCACTTCTTTGACGGAAGCCATTTGCTGTCGAGCGAATTCGATGCGTTTTTCGCGTTTATCGGTCGCCTCACTGCTCTTGATGGAGAACCGGGACATGGATAGGCTTGTCTCATTCACCTTCCGCAGCTTGTCTTCCACCAATTGGCTGAACCCGGGAAACGGTTGGGCGAGTCGGCTGCGGTAATTCGACGTTCCTCGACGCATGATCAAGGCCATGTCCTCCATCACTTCACTTACCGGCTTGAGGAGCTTGGCCCTACTGCGACCTACCTCGAAGCTTTCATCGATGTATGCGCTGAGGTAGCGCTCAAGTTCTTCGCTTACGGCCATGGTCACCTCATGTGGCACCGGTTCGAAGAACTCCAGGACGATCGTGTATGTGTCGTTGCCTTCCAGTTTGTGATCGACCGGAATGATGAAGCGCTTGTCCGCGTTCCATTCGGTTCGCTCCCAGCGAGCCGTATGCAGCAATTTCTTCATGTCCGCACGCTCGTACACGCGAACCTCGGCAATGTGCATGCGATCACTGATCGGCCCAGTGAGCATCCAGCGGGTCTCGGCCGGCAGAGGTTGTCCTTCGTTGAGGAAATTGCGCTCAGGCTCGTATACCACCATGGCATATTGAGCGCGCAGGGCGAAGGCCGTGGCCAAGGTGGCCAATAGAAGAAGTGATTTTCGCATGTGGTTCTGGGAGTTCCCGAAGATATGAACGCCAAAGGTCCGGTGTGGTCACAACGTGTTCCAAGGATGTGACCATCTGCGGGCATCCACGTTCCCTTTTGACCAACGAACTCCTAGACGAACCGACTGCATGCGAAAATTCCTCATTCTATCTATCGGTGTCCTGGTTGTTTGGGCGGCTGCGGCCTATCTGTATCGCGGTCGCGTGCCGGCCGATAGTATTGGCACGTGGGTGACGTATGGGGCTGAAGGGGCCCGTGCAGAGATCGTCCAGGCCCAGGTCTTCAGATATGGGGAAGGGGAACTACTCATGCTGCCCGCTTCCTCTGTCCAATATCGATTGGATGGGGATGATGCGATAACAGCACGCACGCGGGACGGTATTGAGGTGACCATCGCCTACCAGATCGGTGTGCAATTTTCCCAAGACGGCGCAGTGCGCTTTGCTTCGACCTATGGTCGCCCTGTAGAGGAGCTGATCTCTTCCGTGTTTCGCACTCGGATCAGTGCACATACCGCAGAAGTGGTCGCACATATGGACCTCGTCGACCTGCTGGGGCCTCTAGATGATCTGTGTGGATCGGTGCTTCGATCCGCCCGTGCCGATGTGCAGCAGATCGGACCGGACCTCCTCTCGCTCGAGGCTTTGGGTCCAGTGCAAGTGGAGAAGGAGGTGCAACAAGCATTTCACATGGCAATTTCTACCGACCGTGACCTCGCTTTGGCCGAAAAGGTCTTTGGAACTGCGATCCTGCTGGAAGAAGCAAGCAAGGCGAGGAACCGGATGCTGGTGGATAGTACCCTGAGCTTCGACCGGATCGCGCGGACCGATTCGCTTCGGGCCAATGAATTGGTCGTTCAACGGTACAAACGGGATAGCTCCTTGTTCGCCCTCAAATACACGCATGGATTTCTAGAGAACAAGCGACTCGAACTTGTCGCAAAGGCAGTAGAGAAATGGAATGGACAACTTTCGGGCAGCCAGTTCCGAACTCCCTTCGAGGATCTAGGGAAGATCCCTGAGACCGATCAAAAAGCGCAACGCTTTCCATGAACGTCGCACGTGCGTATCTTGGAAGCGTACCAACGTTGTTCTGGTCGATGGTGAAAGCACAACTCAACGTGGTGGACCGATCGGATCCAGTTCAGAAGAACTCGATCGTGCTCAAAAGTGAATTGACCGATGAAGAGTTGGTGGCACTGGTCGCCGAGGATCTGGACCAAGTCGCCCTTGGTGTCCTCTATGACCGCCATGGAAGGCGGATCTTGAACAGGGCCTGGGGCATGGTGGGCGAAAAAGCATTGGCCGAGGACCTCACGCACGATGTGTTCTTGAAGCTCTATTCGAAGGCTTCCAAGTATAAGCAGGACGGCGCGTTCACGGCTTGGTTCAACGTCTTGAGCTATAACGTGATCATTGACGAATTGCGTCGGCGCAAACGAATGCGCGTAGTTGAATTGGACGAAGACCGCTGGCAGGGCCCAGCATACGATGATGGTGTCGAAGAACTTCAAGAGAAGGTCCTCCTTGAATTGCAAGTGGATCGTTTGAAGACCGTGATGGCGCGTTTGACCGAGGACGAGCGTATCCTCCTGATCATGAAGTATCAGGACGGTATGTCCGTACAGGAAGTTGCCGGCTTCTTTGGTATTGGTGTCAGCGCCGTGAAGATGCGGTTGATGCGTACGCGGGAGAAAGTCATTGATATGGAACGAGAAGCCCATGGAAATGCAGTCTAGGAATCCCTTCCAAGAGGTCGACCACATCGAAGATCCGCCAACGGACCTTCGTGAAAGGATACTGCGTAGCGCAACGGATAAGCGTGGGGTCCTCCTCTTGGCTGGGCTATTCACCGGAAGTTACTTGTCCAGTTTCCTCAGCTTGGTCGTGCCCAAGCGACTTGACCGATCATCGGGCCCGACCAGGGGCGATGGTACAAACAACAAACAATGAACATGGAGAATGGATTGATGACCTGGACCGATGTGCTGCTTCGCTCGTTCGCAGCTTTTGGAGCAAAACTGATGTCCTTCTTGCCCAACCTGTTGGGAGCGTTGCTATTGCTGGCTCTTGCCGCGTTACTCGCATCCTTCCTCCGGCGGGTGGTGTCCAAAGGACTCGGGATGATTGGTTTCGATGCCCTTCCAGCGAAGGTATTCGGTAAGGAGCGTGCTGAACGATTCATGGACGATGCTGCGCCCAGTATCCTCGCTGGGAAGATGGTCTACTGGCTCACCATCCTCTTGTTCCTCGTCACCATAGCTGAGACTTTAGGTTGGCAAGTGGTTTCTGAAAAGACCAGTGACTTGATCGGGTATCTGCCGAGGCTTTTCAGCGCGGTGCTCATCTTCATCATCGGTTATTACATCGCTACATTCATCCGCAACGCGCTGGATGCCACTTTCGGCTCGATGAGTGGAGACACTGGCAATGCGATAAGCCGTGTGGCCTACTACATCATCTTGGTCTTCATCTCCATTACCGCATTGGATCAAGCTGGGGTGGATACCACTTTGCTTACTGCGAACATTTCCATCATCATCGGCGCGGTAATGGTGGCTTTTGCTGTAGCCTTTGCATTGGCTGCCAAGGGGATCCTGCACAACATCCTGTCCTTCCTATATAGCCGCGATCACTTGGAATTGGGTCAGGAGATCACCATGGGCGACGTTCACGGTACCATTGTGGCCATGGATCACATGTACGTAGTGGTCCATAACAACGGCGAGGATATCCTCATTCCCACACGCGAATTCACCGAACAACGGGTCCGGATCAAGCGGAAAAGCAGCCAGAAGTAGATATTCGAGGCCGTCTCCAATGGTCGAATGATCTTGCTATCTTTGCCCCCCATTGCGGGGTGGAGCAGATGGTAGCTCGTCGGGCTCATAACCCGAAGGCCGCAGGTTCGAGTCCTGCCCCCGCTACGAAAGAACCCGGCGAAAGCCGGGTTCTTTATTTCACGTCGAAGAGCAACAGCCATGGCGCACAAAGCCGGTTACGTCAACATCATCGGTGAACCGAATACGGGAAAGAGCACCTTGCTCAATGCCTTGCTCGGTGAGGATCTGGTGATCGTGAATCCAAAGGCCCAGACCACGCGCCACCGGATCCTGG
>Ga0209063_1000493_pt1 | contig 26695 bp, 34 predicted proteins | sample KloWWTmeKNB19Kit_FD_187177 | JGI IMG/M metagenome (GOLD analysis project Ga0209063, IMG submission 187177) | Active sludge microbial communities from Klosterneuburg, Austria, studying microevolution and ecology of nitrifiers - Klosterneuburg... | ecosystem: Engineered > WWTP > Aerobic digester >... | reverse complement strand
TCGCCGACGCTGTGATCCAGGCGATAGCGGAGAGTGAGGCGAAACGATGACTGAGCGATTGTGGGCGCTGGCTGGTCTGGTGACCGAGCCGCTGTACCGCCGGACGCACTGGCGGTGGGCGCGAGCGCTGGAGGACGCGGTATATCGGCGGCATATCGAAGCCGCGATGCGGAGAGGCGCCGAGGACGCCGGCCACCACGACGTGACCGAGGCGATCCACGAGGCGCTTGACGCGGCGATGGCGGTGCTCCGGAAATTCGAGGCGACCCGCCGATACATCGCACAGAGAGAGGACGGACTGAGATGAGCGAGAGACCGATCCGCGCGGGAGATCACGTCTATCATCGGCCGACCGGCGAGACATGGGTCGTGATGGCCGTCGATCACGAGTCCGGCACGGTGCGCTGGGCAGGATGGCCGCCCGGCTGTGCCGACATCGCCGACTGCGAGCGCGTCTACGAGGCGACGGATAGGGAGCACGCGGGGATGATCGCGTATCATCTCTGCCATCACATACAGTCTGCGATGATCGAGAGGGAGAGATGATGCGACAGATCCTGGTCGGAGCGCTCCTGGCGGTGGCGCTGATCGCCTGCGGTGGTGACAGCGATGACGCGACTACGTCACCCATGACGCTGCCGACCGCGGTCACTGTCGCGGTCGCGACCTCGCCGGCCGTCGTCGCTGATACGCCCGCGCCTGCAACCGCTGCCCAGGAAGATCCGACGGCGACGGTCCCGCCCGTGCCGGAGTCGTCGAGCGCGACGCCGGATGACGTGATCGCCGCCTTCGTCGCGGCCGGCCTGGAGGCTGAGAGTCCGCGCCCACTCACCCGTGAGGACTACGGCGCAGCGCCCTATGTCGGCCAGGGCGTGCGCTTCCTGATCCCGTCGCTGGGTGAGGACATGGGCGGGCGGATCATCGTTGTGCCGGACGCCGCCGACCGCGAGCGCCTGGCGACGTACTACCGAGATCTGGGCAAGCAGAGCGCGATGTTCTTCAGCCACGTCTTCGAGGTCGGTGACGTCGTCGTTCAGATCAATGGCCGCCTGGCAGACGACGTTGCCGCGCAGTACGAGGCGGCGTTACACGCGATCGGGGGGTAGATGCTGGGATGGATGAGCCGGCGCGCCGAACGGGAAGCCGAGCAGCGCCGGCGGCACATGGACGCTTGGCTGTGGACGTTCGACCCGACGATCCCGGCCGCGGTTCGCGTGCGCGGCCGGCAGATGGTGCTCGACGCCGCGCGCCGCGACCGCACGCTGGCGGCGTGGATCCTCGATCGACCTCGAGGCTCCGCCGGGTGACCGACGAGCCGCCAGGCTACCTGATCGGCATGGCCGCGATACAGCGGGCGGCGGACGCGCCACCGTTCGCCCGCCTGGCGGCGGCCGTGCTCTTCTCGGCGATTCGTGACGCGCGCGGCTGCGATGTGCACGCCGCGCGCGCCCGCGTCTGGCTGATGACGCACGGCGCCGACTGGCTGTGCGTCATCCTGGACAGTGCCGCCGACCCGCACGACGTGCTGGCGCGGTCGTTGGCCGATGAAGCCTGGTACGCCAGGGCTAGACGGGCGGCGCAGGATGCGCCACGATAGAGGCAGAGTATCTAGCGGTCTCGCGCATAGCGGAGGAGTAATGGCAGACATCCGACCCGATCCACGCAACGCCAACCGCGGCACCGAGCGCGGGCGCGGCATGCTCGAGCGGTCGATGCGCGCGTACGGCGCCGGACGGTCGGTCCTGGTCGACCGGAATGGCGTTCTCATCGCCGGGAACAAAACCGCCGAGGTGGCCGCCGAGCTGGGCTTGCCGGTGCGCGTGGTCGAAACGGACGGGACCGAGCTGGTGGCCGTGAGGCGAACCGACCTGGATCTGAGCCGGGATAGGGCCGCCGTCGAGCTGGGCATTGCCGATAACCGCGTGGGGCAGGTCTCGCTGGAGTGGGACACCGACATGCTGGTCGAGATCGGCGCGGACATCGACCTGTCGCAGTTCTGGAACGCAGACGAACTGGCGACGCTGATGGCGCTCCAGCCGTGTGATGACGACTGGCGCGACGCGTTTGACTCCGTGCCGAATGGCGATAAGTCACCGTTTGAGCAGATGACATTCACAGTGACAGGCGAGCAGGCTGAACAGATACGGCGGGCGCTAGGCATAGCTAAGTCGAGTGCGCCGTTCATTGACACCGGCAATGAGAACAGCAACGGGAACGCACTAGCGCGAGTGTGTGCGGCGTATGTCAGCTAAAGACATCCTTCTACGGCCGATTAGCGCGCAGGAGGGGAACGCGTTAGTTCGCCGTGTCCACTATTCCGGCAAGGTCGTCAACAATAGCCAACTACACATCGGCGTGTTCTATCAGGGGCGGCTAGAGGGGGCGATGCAGTTCGGGCCGTCGCTAGACAAGCGCAAGATACAGGGGCTTGTGGAGGGCACGGGCTGGAACGAGTTCATTGAGCTAAACCGTATGGCATTCACCGACGCGCTACCACGTAACAGCGAATCACGGGCGCTATCTGTCGCGATGCGCCTACTACGTAAGTATGCGCCGCATATCAAGTGGGTCGTGACGTTCGCGGACGGGGCCCAGTGCGGCGACGGCACGATCTATCGTGGGGCAGGCTTCGTCCTGACGAATATCAAGCGCAATGACCAGATATGGGAGTTTCCTGCTTCGGGATCGGGGGCTCATGCGCGATTCTCGCGCATGAGCCTAACGGACGGAGGCTCCAAGAACCAACAGGCGGCCGCGTATCGCCTTAGTCGCGTTACCGCGACTAAGGGCAACCACATCACGGAAACCGGCGGGGCTTCGATGCGTCCATTCATTGACGCGGGCGCACGGCCGATTCCGGGCTACCAACTTCGCTATATCTACTTCCTTGACCCATCCTGCCGCGAACGCCTAACCATACCGATTCTGCCGTTTAGTGAAATCGAACGGGTTGGTGCTGGCATGTATCGCGGCGAACCACGCGCGACAAGCATCGTGGCCGATGCGTCTGGCGTCCAGCCGGAAGAGGGCGGTTCGACTCCGACCGTCGCGCTCCAAAATGCAGATGGTGCGGTGGTGGTAGATGGCTGGTAAGGCGGCATGGACTACCGCCGATATGGCCGATGCCATCCGCGAGACGGCTGGCATCAAGACGGCTGCCGCGCGCCGGCTCGGCTGCAACGTTTCGACCATCGACCGATATATCGCGAGATATCCCACGGTCGCAGCTGCCTACACCGAGGCGCGGGCGGGGATCGTTGATATGGCCGAATCAGTGCTGGTTCGTCGGCTACACGCGGGCGAGTGGGACGCGGCGAAGTTCGTGTTGACGACGCTCGGCCGCGATCGCGGCTGGACACCCCGCGCCGACGTAGACATCACGACGGCCGGAGCGCCAGTGGTCTTCACACTGGCGCTGGGTGATCGGACCGACGATGACGGCGACAGCTAGCGCGCCGCAGTCGATCCAGTACCGCCGCCCTTGGCTCTACCCGGCGCAGGGCGCGGCGATCTTCCACCCGGCGCGCTATGGCGTGATCGAGGCCAGCACGAAGGCCGGCAAGACGGTCGGCTGCTTGGCATGGATCGTGGAGCTGGCCGCGCTGACCGGCCGGCCGGGCCGGTCGTACTGGTGGGTCGCGCCGATCTACGCACAAGCCAAGATCGCCTATCGTCGGCTGAAGCGCGCGATACCACGCTCGATCTACACGAGCAACGAGTCGGAATTGACCGTCACGCTCGTGAACGGCGCGGTGATCTGGTTCAAGGGCGCAGAAAAGGCGGATAGTCTCTATGGCGAGGATGTCTACGCGGCGGTGATTGACGAGGCCAGCCGCGTCAAGGAGGACTCCTGGTTCGCGGTTCGCTCGACAATCACCGCGACACAGGGACCGCTGCGCATCATCGGCAACGTCAAGGGTCGCAAGAACTGGGCGTACCACCTGGCCCGCCGTGCAGAGTCGGGCGAACCGGGGATGCACTATGCCAAGCTGACCGCATACGATGCGATCGCCGGCGGCGTCCTCGACGCTGGCGAGATTGAGGACGCCAAGCGCACACTCCCCGCGCACGTCTTTCGGGAGCTGTATCTGGCGGAACCGTCTGATGATGGGGGGAACCCGTTCGGCCTGGCCGCGATCCGCGCCAACGTCGGGCCGCTCTCCGATGCGGATCCACACGTCGCTGGCATCGACCTCGCCAAGTCGGTGGACTGGACTGTCTATCTTGCGCTCGATCGCGCCGGCCAGACGTGCCGATTCGATCGCTGGCAGGGGCCGTGGCAGGCGACGATCCCACGCCTTGCCACGATCAACGGCCAGACACGCGCGCTCGTGGATTCAACCGGTGTCGGCGACCCGGTGCTGGAATCGCTACAACGTGAGCAGCACGGCACGTTCGAAGGCTTCACGTTTTCGGCGCCGGCCAAGCAACGGCTGATGGAGGGGCTGACGGTCGCGATCCAGCAGGGCGATATCACATACCCCGATGGCCCGATCGTGGCTGAGCTGGAAACGTTCGAGTACAAGTACACCCGCACCGGCGTCCGCTACTCCGCGCCGTCTGGTCTCCACGATGACTGCGTCATGGCACTCGGGCTGGCCGTCTGGCACCGCCAGCACTACGCCGACCCTGCCGCTGCCCGCCCTGACGCGCCCAACGTCCGGCAGGTCTTCGCGCCTGACCGGCACCGGCTCTCGCGATTGGGACTGCGATGATCGACGCGGAGATCGCCCGGCAAGTGTGGCAGCTCCGGCAGGCCGTCATCGAAGCGGCCGTCCTGTCGGCGATGAGCGCCACGCCCCGCCGTGTTCGCGACCTCATCACCTGCCGCGCGGCGATCAACGTCCTGATGCTTGCGTTGACGACAGAACGGATGGACTGCTGACATGGCACGACGACGAACCCGCCGACCCGTGCGCACCGAACGCCAGTTGCTGGCCGAAGCGTCCAACCCGGCGCTCGACATGCTGGCTGACCAGATTGATGACGATGAAGGCCTCTTCCGACCGCTGACACAGCGAGCCGGGAACAACCTCCCCGAGTACACGCAAGACAAGATGCTCAACGTGGCCCGCTATCTGTCGCGCGTCAACCCGGTTGCGTCCCGCGCGCTGACACTCCTGTCCGACTTCGTCCTGGGGGAGGGCGTCGCGCCGTCGGTCGCGTCTGCCGCCGTCCGTGAAGTTATCGACCGACACTGGCAGGATCGTACCAACGCCTGGGATACCGAGATGCCGCGTCGGTTCCGGCGCTTCCTGAAGACCGGCGAGTACCTGATGCCCCTCTTCGTCAACCCTGTCGACGGGCATATGCGCATCGGCAGCATGCCGAGCGACCGCATCCGCGCCGTCCACACCGACCCCGAGAATTGGGAGCGGGTGCGCGAGGTTGAGCTAAAGCCGCGCCTCGGGCAGACGGAGGGGATACGCTACACGATCGTCAACGGCATGGATGCGCTCGCCCTGTCTGATATCGAACGCCCGGCGCTCTGGTGGACGTTCGGCAACGATGACGGTGAGCGCGGGATATCACTGCTCTATCCGATCGCGGACTATCTCGACGCGCTCGACCAGTTCATGTTCTCCGAGGTTGAGCGCTGGTTGCTCCTGAAGGCGTTCGTGTGGGATGTGACGATAAAGGGCGCGACACAGGAGCAGATCGACGGGCTTGTCCGGCAGCCCGCCTACCAGACGCCGGCAGCCGGCCAGGTGATGGTGCATAACGATCAGGAGGAGTGGCAGCCGAAGTCGCCGGCGCTCGATACCCACGACGCGGCCAACGGTATCCGGCTCGTGCGGAACCACGCGTTGGGCGCAATCGGCATCCCCGAGCACTGGTACGCCGAGGGTGGCGACGTGAACCGAGCGACGGCGTCCGAGATGGCCGAAGCGCCACGCAAGCGGCTGACCGCGATCCAGGGCGTCTGGCGACACATGCTGCTGGATGTCCTCTGGACGCAGGCACAGTACGCGGTGCTCGCCGGGGCGTTGCCGGCCGAACTCCCCACCGAGGATGAGGCCGGGCAGCCGCAGGGCGAGCCGGTCGCGGTTGGCGATCATATCGAGCTGAACATGCCGGACATCTCGCCGGACGACCAGGCAGTCATGTCGGGCGTGCTTGCGACACTGGAGGCGGCGCTTGTGCAGGCGGAAGACTCCGGGCACGTCTCGCCGCAGACGGCGCGGCGGGCGTTCCTGATCGTGCTCCAGCAGATGGGCGTTGACTTCGACATGGACGCTGAGATTGGCCGCATCCAGCAGGCAGAGGAGCAGCGCGACACGGCGCGCCAGCACGACGCCGAGCGGCTGTACCAGCGTGGCCCACAACCACCGACGTTGGCGGTCCTGCCGACGCCACCTGAGCGCGAGACGGGCAGCGACTAGATGGCAGCCGCTGACCCGGACGACATCGGGCGGGCCGTCACGCGCGACATGCTGCGCATTGTCGAGGCGTACCGCCGTGAGGTGATCGGCATGATTCTGTCTGCGCCCGACCCACTCGGGGCGTCGCTCCGGTTGCTGCTGGCAGAGGTGGACGCGATCATTGGGCGGTTCGGTCGGGAACTATCCGGGGCGATGACACAGGGCGTCATGACGGCTGCCAACGCCGGTGACGAGGCCGTACTCGACGTGCTCAGGGCTGCCAGCGTCGAGGTGCCGTTGACGATGTTCGGCGTCTCGGAACAGCTCGTTCGGACGCTATCGGAGTACAGCGCGTCGCTCATCACGCAGATACCGACTGAGGCGCGGGCCGCGATTGCGACACAGGTACGGCTGGCCGCGATGGGTGGCATCCCGACAACGACACTGATCGACCGGATCGGGCGTAACCTGACGAAGCCGTCGGTCTTCGGCACCATCGCACGGCGTGCGGAGGCCATCGCGCGCACCGAGGTCTCACGGGCGCGCAGCATGGCCTACGCCGAACAGGGCGCGGAAGTCGCCGGGCGGTTCACTGGCACGCTGAAGGTCTGGGAGCACGCCACCACGTCGCCGGGCTTCACAACCCACCAACGGACGAACAGCCGACCGAACCACATGGCGCTGAGTCGCGAGACGAACGCGCGTCCGATCCCGTTCGACGCCGCGTTCGACCTGGGCGGCGGTGTCACCGCGCAGTATCCCCACGATCCGACGTTGCCGGCCAGTGAAGCCGTGCAGTGCCGCTGCCGGCTGCGGCTGGTGATGCCGTGATACACAAGGAGCCGTCAATGCTTGCCGCGATGGGGAACCTTACTCGTCTCGCAAAGCGACAGATGCTGCATTGCGACGAATGCGAGACGCCGGTCGCGGAAGTCCGCGCAGACTGCATCATCATCAAGAGTCGTCATCACAACCAGTGGCACGTCACCGTCATCCCCTTCGAGCAATTGCGCGAGTGGATGACGCAGTCTGGCCCTGTCACGTAGTTGAGACAGTTGCGCGGTACGATGCTACGCGCTATCATGTGACGTAGCAGACAACCTACTTCTGAGCGACCAGATCGCCTGCACGTGAGCGCCCCCGAGCGCCAAACGGTAGGCGATTGCTCATGATAGACGAGACCGAACCCACGATCCCCGTACCGGAAGCCGCGACGGTTGTGCCGTTCGCGGCTGGCGCGTTGCTTGAGGCGCTTGACGCCGACGGCTGGCGCTGGCGCGTCCAGGTGATTGAGGCTGGCACGAGCAAGAACGGCAACGAGTATCCGTTGCCCGTCCTGCACGCGGCCGCGCCGCTCTATTCCGGCGTGCCGGTCTTCCCCGAACACGACGCCCGTAAACGCGGATTCTCCGACAAGATGGGCGTCATCACTGAGGCCACCCCCAACGATCGCGGCATCGAAGCGACGTATGAGGTCGCGCGCTCGCGGCCGGACGTGCGTGACGACATGTTGCAGGCGTGGGACGTGAAAGCGCGCACCGGGCGAGACCTGTTCGGGTTTAGCCACTCAGTGCGCAAGTTCCGTAGCCGTCCCCGTGCCGGTCGTGGTCGGGTGGTGGAAAGCATCGACGAGGTCGAGTCCGTCGATCTCGTCATGAGTCCGGCTGCCGGGGGCGCGCTCCTCGCTCCTGTCGCTGAGGCTTCCCAACCCTCGCTATCCGTCGATCCACTACAGGAGGCAATTGTGAACGTGACAGAGATGCTGGCGAAGCTGCGCCGGGGCGAAACGCTCGGCGTGGATGAGCTGGCGAAGCTTCAGGAATCCATCGGCGGCGCAGAGATCGCGGCCGCACTGACTGAGGCACAGCCGCCGGCCGCGCCGGCGACGACTCCCGCGCCGAACCTGACCGAAGCCGAGGACCGCATCACGAAGATGCTGGCGGACGCCGAACAGCGCGTGAAGCTCTCCGAGTGCCGCGCGCTGCTGACCGTGAAGCTGTCCGAGTCGAAGCTGCCAGAGAAGGTCGCGGCGGCAATCGCTGAGGACTTCGACGGACGGCTATTCGAGGCTGCCGATCTTGACAAGCGCATCGACCGCGACCGCACGATCGCGGCAGATATGGCGGCTGTGCAGCCGCACGGGCTGGGCCGCGTGGTGCCAGGCACGGACGAACGCGAGAAGCAGCAGCACGCGTTGGACGGCATGGTGCAGGGGCGCGTCGTTGAAGGCGTCCGGCCATTCACAAGCCTGAAGCAGGCGTACATCGCCGTCACTGGCGACCGACGCTGGGACTACATCTCAGACGGCATGAACCGCGCTGTCCTCGCTGAGGCGGTCGCCTTCGCGGGCGATGATGAGTTCCTCGCCGAATCCATCCAATCCAGCACCTTCGGCGCAATGCTCGGGGATTCGATCACGCGGTCGATGTTGCGTGAGTATGCGACGCCAGACCGACAGACGTGGCGCGCAATCTCGGACGTGGTGCCAGTCAACGACTTCCGCATTCAGCGCCGCGTGCGCTGGGGCGGCTACGACTTCCTGTCTGTCGTCAACCAGGGCGCGCCGTATCAGCCGCTCTCCACTCCGACGGACGAAGAGGCGACCGACTCGCTGGACAAGTACGGCGGGTTGGAAGACCTGACGATCGAGGCGATCGCCAACGACGATATCCGCCAGCTGCGCAACATCCCGCGCAAGCTCGGGCAGGCAGCGTCCGACACGCTCTACAACGCGGTCTGGAATACCACGATCCGAGGCAACGCGGTTGCGTCCTATGACACGACGGCGCTCTACGACGCGACGCACGGCAACACCGGCACGACGGCGCTTGCTGAGGCGGGACTCATCGCAGTGCGTACCGCAATGCGCAGTCAGGTCGGGTCTGGCAATCAGAACGGGCTGCCGCTCGGTGAGGCGAACACGCCGCGTGTGATCGCGGTACCGAACGAGCTGGAGATTCAGGCGTACAAGCTGACACAGTCGGCTGTGGCGATCACGTCGGCACAAGACGCGACCGCGCCGAACTTCTTCAGCAACGGACTCCAGGTTGTTGTCGTGGATTCGTGGGCGGACGCGACCGACTGGTACGCGTTCGCCGACCCGGCCCGCGTTCCGACGTTGGAGGTCGGCTTCTATCAAGGCCGGGAAGAGCCGGAGCTGTTCGTCCAGGACGCACAGACCGTCGGCTCGGTCTTCACGGCCGATAAGGTCACCTACAAGATTCGGCACATCTGGTACGTGATGGTCGCCGACCACCGCGCGACGTACCGCATGGTCGTTGCGTAGTCCACACGCTGAAAGGGGGTGATGCAACCGGCGTCACCTCCCGCCACACCTGACAGGAGCACATGATGACAACGAGTCTGCACGACATGCCGGGGACATTTATCGCGTCGCACCGCTTTGAGTCACACGCGGGCGCGACGGCGACCGAGACGCGACAGTACGGCGCACTGACCCCAGCGGTGGGCAACGTCAAGATTCTCGGCGTCTACATCGCGTATGACGCGGCGATAACCGGCGCTGACACGAACACCACGACCGTCACGGTGACGCTAGACAATGCCGACAGCACCGTGTTGCTGACACATGCCTTCGTCAGCGGGTTCAACATGACCGCCGGAGTGCCACAATCAGGCGGTCTGGTCGGGACCCCCGTGATTGAAAGCGGCGCGAGCCTGTATCTCACGTTCACCAAGGTCGCTACGGGCCTCCTGATACCCGGCGGCGTCCTGATGATCGAATACCAGTACGCGTAAAGCGTCCGGTGCTGTATAGGGGCGTGGCATGACACTGACGCTGGCAACGACGATCTCGCGGGCCACCCTGCTAATGCAGGACAAGGCCAGCACGATCCCGCCCGATCCGGCCCCGGACATGACTGAGGCGGTCAGGCAGTCGTTGGCGCAGTATGACGTGGACGTGCCACGCTCCATCATCGTGGACATAACCGGCGACGGGAGCGCTTACGACTTCGCCCTGCCGGCGGGGTTCGTGGACGGCGCATCCCGTGTCCTCAGTATCGAGTACCCGGCCGGCGAGCAATCGCCGGTCATGCTCGACCCGTCCCGACTGACCATCTATCGGACGGCTTCCACATCGACGCTGCGCTTCCTCGACATGACACCGGGCAGCGGGATCGTGGCGCGGCTGTCCTTCAGCGCACCGCACACGCTCAATGGGCTTGATAGCGCCGTCGCAACGACGATCCCGACACGGCACGACGAAGCGTTCGTGACGCTGGTTGGCTCGCAGGGGTTGTTCCTGCTGGCCGCGCACTGGCTGCACGAGCAAGAGAACACCATCGCCGTTGACACCGTCGATCGTGGCTCACGCTCGGAAGAGGCATCGCGGCAGGCGCGGGCGCTGCTGGCGTCGTATCGGCTACTGGCCAGCGTGCCAGCCCGTGGCGCGGCTGCGCTCTCGCGTGTGCAGTGGACATCCACCTACGCGCCCGGTGTCGGGCGGCTCACGCATCGGCGCACCTCATGAGCCTGGAGATCCGGGTTGACGACGCGCGCCTGCGGGCCGCGTTGCAGCGTGCCCCGCAGGTGATCGGCGCTGAGCTGGAGCGGACGGTTACTGGCATCGCGCTCGACGCGGAATCTGGCGTGATCGCCGCGACTCCGGTTGGCGCAACCGGCCATCTGCGGCAGTCCATCACGCATCAGGTGGCCGCGTCCGCGCTCGTGGTGCAGGGTCGCGTCTACTCGACCGACGTGCCGATCAAGGTGGCCTCGGTCGAGCATGGCCGCGCGCCGGGCCGCATGCCACCGATGGCTCCGATCGAGCTCTGGGTAAGCCGGAAGCTGGGCGGAGATCGTCGGGTCGCGTTCCTCGTGGCGCGTGCCATCGGCCGGCGTGGCACGAAGGGCCAGCACATGTTCGAGAAGGGCTACGAATCGGCAACGTCCCGTCTGCCACAGCGGATGGCTGGTCTACGGGCCGCGATTGCGCGGGTGTTGTCGTGACGTACTCGGCAGTCCGTGACGCCATTGTGGCGCGGCTCAACACCGTCTCAGACGTTGGCGCGGTCAACTCCTACCGGCGCGGCGTCAAGCACTTCGGCGACTTCGATACCGCGTTCATGGCCACGATCGGCGGGGTGAAGCAGATACGCGGCTGGGACGTGTCCTGGGAGTCGGGCGGCTACTCTCCCGAGGCGTGGCAGGCCGATAGCACGATGCTGCTGGCCGGGGAACAGGTCTACGTCGTGCGCGGCTACATGAGCCAACGTGACGCGGACGCGACGGATAAGACGTTCTCCGACCTCATCCGGCTTGTGATCCGGGCGCTATCGACGTGCATGGCCTCGGCAACGCGTCGTCAGTCGCACGTGCCGGTCTTCCTGCGCTCCAACGTCTTCATGAACTTTGAGGCCCCGTCCGCTGGTGTGGCGCTCATCCACTACTGCGAGATTGAGGTACGCGTGATGGATGAGGAGGTCGTCTGATGCATCCTGCGGCCTTCGCGTTCGTCGAGCGCACCGTGTCGCGGCAGGGCTGGGCCGATACGCCACTCGTGGCAATCGAGCTGGGGGCGTGCAACGTCAACGGCTCAGTCCGGGCACTCTTCCACGCTGACACGACGTGGACGGGCGTTGACGTGCGACCAGGGCAGGGCGTGGACGTTGTCTGCGCTGCTGAGAACTTCCGACCGGGCACGCTCGTTGATGTTGTCGTCTGCACCGAGGTGCTTGAGCATGCGCCGGAATGGCGCGCAATCCTGGCGAACGCGGCGGCGATGCTGCTGCCAGGTGGCCGCTTCGTCCTGACCGCCGCAGGCCCCGGCCGTGCCCCTCATGGCTGCGACGGTGGCGCGGTGGGCGATGAGCACTACGCGAACATCGACCCGGACGAACTGGTTGACGCGCTGGACAGCGCCGGGTTTGCGTCGAGCATCGTCGAGACGAACGCTGCGGCCGGCGATGTCTACGCCGTCGCGTGGGTGGCGGTGCTGCCATGACCGCGACGATACCGACCATGCCGGCGACACAGACGACCGCCGCGAAGCAGCGGGTGATGGTCATTGCGCCGGGGCACAACGTCTCGACGATCGACGTGTACAACGCCATTGTCGACGGATTGCGCGCGCTGCCGGACGTTGACGTTCTGCCGTTCCCGTTCCACACACACCTGGAGGCGCACCTTGCGCTAGAGCGGCTGTGGAAGAATAACGGCGTTGAGGACGCGACCGAACAGGTGCTGCTGGCCGCGTCGAATGCGGCGTTCCCGCGCTTCCTGGCGTTCCGGCCACAACTCGTCATCGTCGTGACCGGCACGACGTTCCCGCTGCCCGCTTCGGCGCTGATGGCGGAGTACACGCGGACGGCGGTTGTCCTGACCGAGTCGCCCTATCAGCGCGAGATGGAAGAGCGGCTATCGGTCGCGTTCCACGACGTGTTCACCAACGAACGGGCCAGCGTCGGCAGGTTCGTCCAGCATCGCCGGATGATGGAGCACATCACACCTGAACGCGTCCACTATCTGCCACACATGTACGATCCCGCGCGCCACTATCCCCGACAGGCGAGCGGCGCGCTGGCATCGGACGTGTGCTTCGTCGGGTCGCCGTTCCCGGAGCGGCTGGCGCTGTTCAGCGGTGTGGACTGGTCGGGTATCCAGTTCGTCTCACGCGGACTCGACACCGACCCGGACAGGCCAGAGACAGCGGCGGGGTTCGTCACGAATGATGAGGCGCACGAACTCTACGCGTCCGCCAAGATCGTTATCAACCATCATCGGACGATCCGTTACTACGGGCAGTCCGACCAGATCGCGCCGGGTGAGGCGGAGAGTCTCAATCCGCGCGCCTACGAGCTGGCTGCCGCCGGCGTCTTTCAGGTCTGCGACGACAGCAGGCCGGAACTCGCCGAGGTGTTCGGCGACAGCATCCCCACCTATCGGCAGGGCGATAGCGCCGACCTTGAACGCGTCCTGCGCCACTACCTCGCACAACCGGAGGAGCGCCGGGCGTGTGTGGATGAGGCGCGGCGACGGGTGGCAGGGCACGACTGCGCCAGCCGCGCGCGATACATCGTGGATCGTTGCAACGACAGGAGCTAGCACATGGCTGTAAAGGCCGGCGTCAATCAGATTCTCTACTTCGGCACCGGGACGGCGATCGCGGTCTCCGAAGGGACCGGGTTCTCGATCAACGTCTCGACGCAGTTCGCGGACTCGACCTCGTGGGGCGACGTGTTCCAGGAGCAGATTCCCACGATCTCGCAGGCGTCGGGGCAGATCACCAAGCACTATGACCACGCCGAGACGGGGTTGCGGCAGGCGGCGTTGAACCGCTCAATCGGCAACTTCTACTGGTACCCCGACCGCGCGGAATCGGCGAACTACATCTACTGGACGGGCTACGTCGGCGGCGGCTCGATCAACGCGGGCAGCCTGACCGGCATGATCGGACACACCTACGACGTGTCGTTCGCGTCGCAGCCGGTCTGGAAGCCGTAACCACACAATGAGGGGGCGGCGACCGTGCCGCCTCCTGTCTCACCCGGGATGGATGGCCAGCAGATGCAGTTTCGCATGATTGATATGCCGGAGCGGAAGGCGGATGTCCCGAGGCCGCGCATCACGACGGCGCGTCGGGTTGAGCTGCCAGACGGCGCGCACTGGATTGAGGTCGTTGGCGGCTACTCCCACGAAGAGCGCCGATTCTGGGCATGGCTGATGGAACGCACACGCGGCGCAAGCGACATCGCCGACGATGCCGAACGCGAACAGATCGAGAATGATGTCAACGCGTATGTCGCGACGTTCATGGATGTCCACATCGTCGCGCACAACCTGACGTACCCCGGCACCGATGACGAGCTACCAGATAGCGGCTGGGACCTGTTCTGGGAACTGCCGTTCGATCAGTCGTTCCGGCTGTGCAGCGTCATCCTGAACCCACCGAGTCCGTTCGACTCCCCAAAAGCCGCGCCGAATTCTACGAGTGGCTGACGAGCGGCCGGCTGACGGACGAGCCGCCGCCGGCTGGCTGGGCTGACTGGGATATCGCGCTAGAGGATGAGCAGATGGCGGAACGGTACGGCTGGACAGTTGAGGATATCGACCGGCTCGGGCAGGACGGCCGCGCGCGAGTCCGCTACTGGTGGGCCGTCAAGGTCGCGCACACCGAGGCGTCGCGGTTTCTCCGGCAGTGGGAAGCGCAGCAGGCGTCCAACGAGGCGATCAACGCCAAGCGATGGGGCGGTGCGTGATGACGCAATCAGTCGGCAGCCGCGCGAGCCGTCGCCCAGTCAGTGTCAAGGAGTTGCATCTCTGCTCGGCTCGTGTCGTAGTGGCGCATTGCCGCGCTCTTGTCACCCGCTATCGCGGCTTCCATACCGGCGATTGCAGCATCGGCAGCGGCCATGGCGTGCGGCTTCACATCGACGCCGCAGACAGTCCAGTCCTCGGCTGCGAGCTTCTCACGCGCCGCTTCCACGGCCGGCAGCGACTCGCTCACCTCGCCGATCGTCTTCTGTGTCGTCCACCCGTTGGCGGCGGTCGCGAAGTCGCGCCACGCGCCCGACTGTATCTCCCGCAATCGTGCGTCCACGTCGGCTGGCGTGCAGGCGGTCGGCGTATCGGCGGTGGGACTGCCACCGCAGGCAACCAGGAGCAACGCGGCGGCGACCAGCAGTATCGACAGTCTCATTGGGTGTCCTCTTCTCTCTCGCGCGCATCGTAGCAGAGACCGGCTAGACGGGAAACGTTTCGATGGCCAGCAACCAGCAAGTCCAGATCAGGATCACCGCGCAGAACATGAGCGACCCTGCATTCAAGGACGTTGCGCGGGCGCTGGACCAGATCAGCAACAAGAAGGTCAAGGCGAAGGTCGAAGCGGATACGGCACAAGCCGAGGCATCGGTCGACAAGCTCGACAAGATGATCGTTCGCATCGGCGGCCAAGCAGTTGAGATTCCGGTTGACGCCGACCTCAATCCCGCGTTAGCCGAGATGGCACGCGCCGAACGCGAGGTGCAGAAACTCGACAGCCTCGACCCGGAGATCGATGTCCGCGCCGACGCCGGCCAGGCAATATCCGAGATGAACAAGCTGGAACGCGGGATCACGTCGATCGGCCAGCAGGCGCAGATCGGGTTCGGGGCGCTACGGACGCAGATCGTCGGCGTTGCCAGCGGCATGGCCATCGCGACCGGGGCAATGGCACTGATCGGTAAAGGGTTCGGGTTCGTCAAGGATTCGATCTTCGGCGCAAACAACGAGATGGACCAGACGCGGGCCACGCTTCTGGCCGTCACGAAGAGCGCCAGCGAGACCGAGAAGATTCTCGGCATGATCAACCGCGAGGCGGCACGGACGCCGTATGTGTTCGGCGAGATGGCCAGCGCGTACACGTCGCTGCTGCCGCTCTCCAAACAGTACAACCTGGACCTGCAAGCGTTGGTCGAATCTGCCGAACTGCTGGCCGCGTCCAAGCCTGAGCAGGGGTTGGCCGGGGCCGCGTTCGCGCTACGCGAGGCGATGAGCGGCGATTACATGTCACTCATCTCGCGCTTCGACCTGCCGCGCCAGTACATCAACCAGTTGAAGGCGGAAGGTGTCCCGGCGCTGGAGATCGTCAATCGCGCAATGGGGCAGATGGGGTTTGACGCCGACATCATGGCCCGCCGCGCTGAGACGATGTCGGCGAAGTGGGCGACGTTCTTCGATGACATCCGTATCGGCATCGCGACGGCGACGGCACCGGCCGTGCAGTGGCTGTCGACCAACCTGTTGTCTGCGCTCACCTCAGTCAAGGAAAGCGCAACCGCAGTCATTCAGGGCATCGGGGAGGTCGGCACGGCGCTCGCCAGTCTCCCGCCAATCAGCGTCCTGAAGGTCGTGCTCGAAGAGGGCGGCAGCGACCGCGTCTGGTCGCTGATGGACTCGGCGTTCGTCTCACTCCCTGGCGTCAAGGCCATACGAGATGGCGCCGAACTGAGCAAGGAATACAACGACTTCAACGAGACGGGTATCGACCAGAGCCAGCGATACGTCGATACAGTCAACAACATGGCCGGCGCATACCAGAAGTACATTGATGCGCACGCATACGATGAGGCGTTCATTGGCAATCAAGCCGAGCTGAGTCGGCAGGCAGAGGCGTACTACTTCCAGATCGAACAGCAGGAGGCGGCACTTCGGCGCAGGCAATCGGCGGCGCGTGACGCTGCAGCCGAAGAGGCCACACAGGATGCCGACCGCTTGCGTCGTCAGGAGGAATATCTCGCAGCGACGAAGGGCGACCGGGACATGGCGCGCCTTCGCGACGACAACATGGACGGCGAGCTCTACGCATCCACGCTGGACGCACAAGCAGAGGCAGCGTTCCGCGCTGCTGAGGCGAACTCGACGCTCCTGATCACGCAGGATCGGTTGGCTGAGGCGTATCAGACGGGCTTGCAGGCACAGCAGACCTACACCGCGCAGGGTGCGGAATACGCCAGCCAGGCGAACAACATCACCAAGGCGATGGAGATCATCCAGCAAAAGCAAGCCGATGGTATCGAGCTGACCGAGGGCGAGATATTCATACGCGACCATGCCACGGCGGCGCTAGACCGCTACAAGGGCGGGCAGGAAGACGCCGCGATGACAGCCGGCGAGTACGCCGTCCGTAACGGCATGGTCATGCAGGCGCAGGACGAATTGAACGCCGCGCTGGGCCGGGGTGAGATCAGCCAGGCCGAATACGCACAGAAGATGAAGGATGCCTACGCGGCGGCGGGCCTGACATATGACGCGACGGCGAACAACTCCACGATCATGGGCACGATGGCATCGACTATCGCAACCGAGCTGGTGCCGGCGATCCTCGACCTTGTCCGCAAGCTTGACGAGATCAACGGCAAGCACGTCACCGCGACCGTCGAGACGAACTTCATCACGACCGGCGACTCGGCGACCGGACAGATGTACGGGCAGCACGTCTCGGGCGGCGTGGTCGGGGTGACTGCCAATGCTGCCGGCGGCATCATCGACCGGCCGATGCTATCGCTGGTCGGGGAGGAAGCGCCGGCGCATCCCGAATACATCATCCCGACGAATCCGGCGCGCCGTGGCCGGGCCGTGGGATTGTGGGCAGCGGCCGGCCGGTCGCTCGGCGTGCCGGGGTTCGCCGACGGCGGCGGGCCGGGCGCAATGGCCAGCGGCGGTGGAAGCAGTCCGGGGCCGATCGACTGGTCGTGGCTGTTCGCTGGCATGGATGCCGAAGCCGAGAACTACACCGACCGTGTCGCCGATGCGTTCGCCGGGCTGTTCCGGGATATCGAAGACCTGGCGACCGGGGCGGCGGCGAAGCGAGCACAAGAGGAACTTGACCGGCTGGTGACGATTCGGCAGATCGCGATCGACACCGGCGCGGGCGAGTCGGTCGTCGCCGGGCTTGACGCGCAGATCACCGAACAGCAGGGCAAGGTCGAAGCGATCGGCGCGGCGATGGGGACGGCCGTCGTCTCCGGGATCGCCGGAGAGATCGCCAGCGCGGCCACTGGACAGGCGATCACCGACGCGTGGCAGTCGGCGCTCGGGAGTCTTGACGGCATCCTGTCGGGCGACTATCAGGAGAAGCTCCAGGGCAAGCTCGACAACCTCCAGACACAGCTACGGTTGGCGCTCGCCGGTGGCGCTCCGGACGAGGTTATCGACGCAATCCAGCAGAACATCGCGGCCGTGTCGCGAGAGCTTGAGACGGCCGGGACGATCTTCAACGAGGCCGTCGAGGCGGGGCTAATCCCTGACGCATTCACGATGCCACTGGACAAGATCGCCGAACTCCTGCCACAGATGAAAGATGGCGGGCTGTCGATGATCGACGAGATGGCGCGCGGCATTGCCGAGGGCACGACCGATCTTGGCGGGGTGCTTGACGTGATCGGCCAGATGATCGCGGCGGACTCGGACGACTACGCCAGCACCATCGGCGCATCGGCGGCGGCGATCGTTGACCAGCTCAACGATGTCAAGCAGGCGCTCCTGAGCGATCTCGCGCAGGCGCTCGTTGATGGGTCCGACCCAACCGCGATCCAGCAGAACCTCATGATTATCGAGCAACTACTCGAAGACACCGAGACGAAGGTCAAGCGCACCAGCGACGAACTGCGCAACCTCGTCTCGGGGCAGATCATCAAGCGGCCGACCGGTACATCATCCGAGCAGGACCTTGGAAGCGTCGGCGGCGGGCTGAGCGGCTTTGGCGGAGGCGGTGGGGGCCGCGCCGTCAACCTCGTGATGCCAAGCGGGCAGATGGTCGCATCCTGGTACGCGTGGGAGTCGGCGCGAGATGCGCTGCTATCGCCGATCGGAGTCGGATAGATGACACCAGAGGTCCGCTTCGGGACGGCCAGCACATACCTCGACCTGATGAACCGCACGACGTACCGTGTGCGTCCGCCGGGGATCAATGCGCCGGAAGCCGCAACGAACGTGCGGGCCGTCACGGTGCCATTGTTGCTATCGGCTACGACGCCTGACGGGCTGGGGGCCGCCAAGTCAGCGCTTGAGGACATGCTGACACTGGCGCGCCGCACACTCCGGGAGCGGGATAACGCGACTGACCGGGTAGCACTCGCGGTGCGCGCTGGCGCGACTGACTGGACCTATATCGACGTGCTCAGCGGCACCGTGGATGGCTGGGAAGCGCTGCCCGACGGCATCCACGCCTATGCAACACTGACGCTCGCCTGCCGGCCGCTCTTTCGCGGCGACATGATGCAGGCGCAGAATCTCCTGTCTGCGCCGACCGACCCGACCGTGGCCGCGTGGACGAAGACGAATGCCACCGCGACGGCCAGCAACACCACCGCGCCGGACGGCTCGGGGACGGGCGGGACGCTGCTGGAGACGACCGCGACCGGGGCACACGGGATCAGCCAGTCGGTGACGAAGCCGGCGACCGCGACACAGTACGCGGCGTCGGTCTACGTGAAGGCGAACGGGCGGTCGCGGGTACGGCTCTCGCTGATGAGTGGCGCGAACGGGGCGCGGGCGACGTTCGACCTCAGTGCAGGGACGATCAGCACGGCGGCGGCGCTGGTCGGATCTGGCTGGGCCGGTGCGTCTGCCACGATCGTGGCCGATGGGGACTGGTGGCGGGTGAGCATCGCTGCCACGTCCGACACGACGACGACCGCGACGGTGGCGCTGGAGCTTGATAACGGCTCCGGCACGTCCTATGCCGGCGACGTTGCCAAGGGCGTGCGGGTCTGGGGCGCGCAACTGGAAGAGGGGGCGGAGCCTGGGCTCCTGCTGGTGGCATCGTATCTGCCGGACAGCGTCCAGGCTGCCTGGACGGAATCGGGCTACGAGTACGACGAGCCGAGCGGGTCGTTCAACTACACTGCCGACCCGGATAACCTCGTGTCCAGGAGCGACTTCACCTCATCGAACATGACCCGCCAGGCCAGTTATAGCGACCCATCCGGCGGGACCAGCGCGGAACGATTCGTGGACAACAGCGTCGCATCCTCCGTCCGGTACGTGTCATCGCAGGGCGACCCGACGCCGAGCAGCCTGCCGCGCAACTACACCGGCGCGATCTACGTCAAGAACTACGCTGGTCGCAACACGCCAACGATTGTGTTCCGGGAGTCCGGCGGCGATTCGGTGTACTTCGAGGTCAACATGACCGACGGCACAATGGGGAGCGTGACGACAGCCGGGTCGAAGGTCACGTTGGTCAGCCGTGAGGTGCAGGCGGTCGCGTCGTCGTGGTACTGGGTGCGCATCACCGCGACGATCGGCAGTGGCGCGGGAGACCTGGAGTTCCGTATCTACCCGAACGGCACGGCTGCATACGCGGGCACCACAACCTATGGCGTCATCGTCTGGCGTCCACAGATCGTCACCGGCGACACGATCGACGATCCGCAGATTCTGACGACCGTTGTCGTCGATCCGATCGAGCACGCGGCGGTGACCGTCGGCGCGGGCCGGCAGTCTGGCGCGTGGGTATATGGCATACCCGGCGACGCTCCGGCGCTCTACCGGGCTGAGCTGGACGACAACAGCGCAACGGTCGCGGTCAACCGCGTCCACATCGGGGCATGGTCGGGGCCGGGCGTCCTGCTGGACGAGGTCGAGCCGTTCAGCATCGCAGCCGCGTCCGATGCTGCGGCGATGGTCAGCGATGGCAGCGGCAACATCGGCACGTCGTATCCGACGATGGGGGCCGATCTGGACTGGTCGGCAGTCGGGTCCGTCTCGCTGACCGACCTGACGAGCCGTCGGGGCAGCGCCGACGTGATCGCGCGTGTCAAGGACGGCTCGTCCTATCTCTCGCAGCCGCAGAGCCTGGAGGCGTCGGTCACGGGCGGCATCTACGCCCGGCGGATCAGCCGGATATACCGGGATGCATCGACCGGGATGGGCTTTGGCGCGCCACGAGTGACGCCCGGCTCGACGCTGGTGATGCTGGTGCAGTGGACGGCGCTGATCGGAGCCGGGACGCCGACGATGAGCGGGACGGGCGGCCTGACGTGGACGAAGATCGGGCAGGTTGAGGAGGGGTTCAGCAGGTTCGCCTGGTGGTACGCCAAGGACGTGACGCAGCCGACGTCGCAGATCGCGGTGACGTGGGCAGGGACGGCGGGCTTCCCGGCCGCGACACTGGTTGAGATCATCGGCGCCGCCGCCGACCCGTTCGACAAGTGGGCCGGGGCTTCGGTCTCGTCACGCTACCACAACACCAGCTACAGCGCGACGCTCGGTAGCGCAACCGCGCAAGCGCACTCGTTGCTGCTCTCGGCTGGTCTCGGGCTGGGCATTGCCAATAACCCGCTGACGGTACCGTCCGGGTACTGGCGAGTCGTGTCGTCGCTGTCGTCCGGTGGCGTCGGCGCGCTAACCGTGACATCGACCGGGGCGTATGGCGTCACGTGGGATCGCCCGCCGGGCATCGTCGATAGCGGCGAGGGCTGGATTGTGGCCATCGCCGCGTTCAAGGCCGCGGCGGCGACCGGGTCGAGCATCACGGTCGGTCAGTGGCAAAACTGCGTCACGGCGGTGGACGCGGCCGGCAACGAGTCGCTGCCGACCGGGGTTGTGTCGGTGCCAGTGCCATCGACGTCGAGCGCGGTCGCGCTGACGTGGACACCGCCGGCGACCGGGACGCCGACCAAGTACCGCGTCTATCGCCAGCACGTCGACACCTGGGCCTATGTCGAGGTGACCGCGCCGGCCACGTCCTACATCTGGACATCGGAGTCGGTCTACACGAACGCCATGCCGCCGACGGTTGCGCCGCCGGTTGCGGCATGGCGCGCGGCGGTGTCGTTGCCGTCGGGCGAGACGCTCTGGCGGTCGCAGGCCAGCGCGTCAAGCAACCTGGCGAGCGGACTGTGGGAGGACATCAGCCTCGGGTCGCTGCCACTGCCACCGATCGCCAGCGGCGAGGGTGTGACGCCGGACGAGGCGCGGCTGACCGTTGAGGCGGCGCACCTGACCGGCGCAATCGTCGGGGTCAACGGCATCTGGCTGGTCGATAGCGCCGAGGGCCAGACGGTCTCGCATCGTATCGGCATGGCTGCCGACGCGCCGGCCGACTGGGTGGTCGATACCAACCGAGACGGCGTGACGAGCGCCTGGTTGCGCGATCCGACCACCGGGGACGAGGCGGGGCAACTGGCCATCCGGGGCCAGCAGACGCTCTCGCCCGGCAACGCGCAGATCGTCGTGCGGCCTGAGGTCGCGGCGGGCGAATCGGACATGGTGGCCGGCAACCTGTCGATCCGGCGACTGCTCATCACGCCACGCTGGCGCTATCTGCGAGGTATCGACTGATGGCTGCCGACTTCGTGCTGCGACTTTCGGCGCCGGTGATGAGCGGGGGCAGCGATCGGCCATTGGTCGAGCTGGGCCTGTCGGCCGGCGCGACGGATATCCGCTACGCGTGGGACAAGGCCGGGCCGGCCGGGATGACGCTCGGCACGAGCGTGCCGGGGCGTGCGCCGGTCGTTGGGCCATTGCCTGAGCCGATCGACGCGCCGCTGCGAGCGCACGCGGAACTGTGGCAGGGATCGACCATCGTCTGGGAAGGGTTCGTTCGCAGTCGTGAGCACGGCCGGGGCGGGTCGGTGATCGGCCTGTCACTGGTCGGCTACAGCCAGTCGCTCTCAGACAACTGGCTCAGGGCCAGCAGCCCGCCGCCAATGACCGATGTGCCACTGACGATCGGGGCGGTGCTGGCGGTCGCGATCAACGAGCTAGCGCCATGGCTCAGGCCGGGAGTGGTCGGGGAGCAGTGGACCGATCCGGGTATCGTCCACCCCACCGGCCGTGAGCAGTTCGCGCGGATGACACCGGCGCAGATCATCGACCAGGCCCGTCAGCAGGGCGACTCACGCGGCCGCGAGGTCTGGGTGATGTGCATGCCTGACCGACGGGTCTGGGTGTTCCCGTCGGTCGCGCCCGGCGAGCCGCGCTACCGGGTCGCGTTCGATGGCCGCGTCCAGCGCTGGACAGAGTCTGACGAGGGGATGGCGTCCACCGTGACGGTTGAGTACGGGACCGGGTCGAGCGGGACGCTCAGTGATACGGCGGTCAACGCCACGTTCCAGTCGGCGCGGGGCTTCAGCCCCGAGGTGGTGCTGTCGGTCGGCAACGTCGGGGCTGACGCGGCGGTGGCGCTCAGGAACATGGAGCTCGCCAGGCGGGCGACGCCGCGTGTGTCGGCGACGCTGGGCGCGTCGGCTGACTCGGCGACATGGCTGGCCGATCGGCACGGCGTGCCGGTGCCGTACTGGCTGCCGAGGCCGGGCGAGTGGGTCGGCGTGGCTGGGGAGGCGCTGCTGCCGATCGTCGGGGTGTCGGTCGACGCCAGCGGCGGGACGGCGACGTATGAGCTGGGCGAACCCGACCCGTGGCTGCCGAAGAACATGAACGTGCTGGCGCGGGACACGGTCGCGCGCTACCGGGCGATGATCGCGGCCCGTGGTGGCCGAGTGCGATCGTGAGTGGAGACGACGACATGCCGGAGGACGACCGTGAGGCCAGCGCCATCGTGCCGGTGTGAGTAGGCAGGAGATAGTGAGTGAGTGTCGCACGCCATGACAGCAGCGGACATGTGGGCGCTCGTCTCGTCGGGCGGCACGACGGCTACGCTCCTGATCGTGCTCTGGCTCGTACTAACGGAACGACTGACCACCGGCACGCAGACGCAACGGGAACGCGACCGGGCGCTGGCCGCCGACGCGCAGGCGGACAAGCACCAGGAACTGCTGCAACGGGTACTGTCCTCAGCCGAGGAGTCGTTGCAGGAGATCAACCGCGTGCTGCCCTTAGCCGAGACGTCGTTGCAGCAGATCAAGGATGCGCGGGCGGAGTTTCGGGAGCTAATGCAGCTGATACGGGCCGACATGGCGGAACTCTCTCGCGACCACCGGGACAATGGACGATGAGGCAGCGGGGGAGACTGCGGCGCTTCTGGCACTGGTTCACGGGCCGCTCACGGCGTGGCCCGTACCGCAACGCGGTGGATGTCGGCATCCAGCAGCGCGCCGACCGGCTTCCCGACCTCTACGCGCGCGTTGAAGCCTACGAAGAGCAGGTGCGGGTGATGCGGGCGCTTCACAACGGGCACGAAGGGAACGCCGACCATGGACACGATTAGCCCGTTTGAGGTGCTGTGGGCGCTGATCGTGACGTGGGGAGCCTGGCACCACGCGCACGCATGGCGTGACATCCACGATGACGTGATGCGACTGGAGGCCGGTGAGCTGGCCGTGACACCCGGTGCGATGGCGCTCTATCGCAACGACGCCGACTCCGAGGCGGACTGGGCACTGGTCTGGCTGGCCATGGCGCTGGTCGGACTGATCGCGATGACACAGCCGCGTGTGCCGACCGACATCCAGGGCGTATCCACGACGGTGCTGCTGTTCGGCGTCGCGGTCTGGGCGCGGTTTCGATCCGAGGTGCGCGGCCGGCGACGGGCACGTGTCATCGCGGGCTATGGAGATGATGAGGCATGACATACACGAAGGGCACACCGATCCTGGGGAGTGGGACGGTCAGCGCGGCGGCGATACAGGCATGGTACGCGGCACGCGGGCCGGTCGCGGCGTCGGTCTACGCGCCGGACAAAGCCTATCGGCCCGCGCCGCTGACCATCGGTGCGGACATGGTGGCTATCTGTGCCGAGTGGGGCGTCAACCACGACATTGTGGCAGCGCAGATCAGCAAGGAGTCGGCGTACTGGCAATCGGCCATCGTGCGCGACAAGAACAACCCGAGCGGGCTGGGTGCGGTCAACGACAACGCGTACCAGGGGGCGGTGACGTTCGCGACGGCGTATGAGGGGATTCGGGCGACGGTCGCGCACCTGCTGGTCTACGCGGTCGGTGACGGTGTCTGGGCCGGGTACGATCCGCGATTCAAGGCGGCGCGGGATGCCGGGTACCTCGGGATCGCGCCGACGCTGGCCGGGCTGGATGGCCGCTGGGCATCGCCAGGAGTGGGGTACGGCGCGGACGTGGCGGCGCGGGCGAACGATCTTGTGTCGTTCGCCAATGATGGGAGTTGGGAGCCGATGGAGGCACAGATACCGGGGTTCACGTGGTTCCCGGCCGCTGCGACGCACTACACGAAGGGCCGGACGGCACGGATTCGGGGCGGCGCGCAGCACTACACCGCCGGGACGGACAGTCTCGCGTGGCTGACAAGCACGAGCGGCAAGAACGACCCGAAGGCGCGGGTATCGGCGACGTTCCTCGTGAAGCACAACGCGACGATGCAGGATCGTGGCTGGCAGCTTGTCCGGCTGGAAGACACCCCCTGGACGACCGCGTTTGCGAATCCGTACACGGTCAGTATTGAGTACGAGCAGTTGGACGGGCAGGACATCCCGGACGGCGCGTATGCGGTGCTGGGCCAGACGTGGGCGGACATCGAGGCCAAGGTGCTGGCGCTGAACCTCGGGACGATTGACGTGGTGCAGGGACACAAGGTGTGGGTCGATAACCCGAGCCTGACGTGTCCCGACGGGATCGACGTTGCGCGGGTGGTGCGTGAGTGGCAGGCGCGACGGGGCCAGAAGCCACCACTTCCGCCGGGGATCGGCGACCCGGACGCGCGGTTCGTGCCGGAGACGGGCGCGTGGCTACAGTTCGGGTTCAAGGCATTCTGGGAGGCCAACGGGGACGCGCTGAAGTGGCTCGGGTACCCGGTCGAGAACGAACGCGGGATCTCGGGCGGGCTGAGCATCCAGCCGTTCGAACGCGGGGTGCTGCTGTACGACGCCAGTCAGCCGGAGGGGTGGCGTGTGACGGCGCTGCCATTGGCGCGCTATCGAGAGTTCGGGCTGGCAGCATGATCGGCTACATCCGGCTCAGGCCGCGTGGTGAGCCGCTGCCACCGCCACCGTGGGGCTTGTCTGACGTGGAGTGGCAGATGATCTACGCGCTGGCGAGGTGGCGTGACGAGGTCGGCGCACTGACGGACTTTCCGGGCTACCGGACGCTCGCGGAAGCCAGCGACGAACTCGCGCCACCACGGATGCGTTTTGCGCGCTGGCTGGCAGACGAGGGGCGGATATCGGGATGAGCACCGCATTCTGGACGGCGTTCTGGATCACGGTCGGCGTGCTGTTCGTGCTCGTGGATGCCACGCTCGCGCTCAACCGCACGCCGGGGGACACCGCAACCGAGCGCATCCGGGCCGGAATGCGACGATGGCGCTGGTTCCGGCTGCTGGTCGTCTGCTTTCTGGCGTGGCTCACGATTCATCTGCTATTCGAGCCGGGATACGTGTAGGAGGCTGTATGCAGGACGTGGGGAGTCTCACCATCGCCGCCGGGGTGTTCGGCTCAGTCTCAGTCAGCGTGCTGGTGATGCTGTTAGTCGAGCTGGTCAAGGCCTACGCGCCGGGGCTATCGGGCCGATCGGCTGAGGTTGCGGTGACGTTGGTGTCACTGGCGGCGGTATCGGCTGTGCTGGTCTCGACCCGCGCCGACTGGTACAGCCGGGACACGTACCTTGCGCTGGCCATCGGGACGGCCGGGGTCAACGTCTTGGCGCGAGGTCTGTACGCGAAGACATCCAGAGCCTGATCGCATCATCGCCCGATGGTCGTCGTCTCCGTAGTGGCGATCAGCGCGGGAGCGTCAACGGGCGTGGTTGCTCCTTCCCACTCTCAGTGGCAGCCTCGGTCTAGCACCGGGGCTGCCACCATTTAGAGACCCGATTGCGTGAAGGTCAGCGTGAGGTGGTCTGGCAGGACGCAGTCGGCGCGGCCGCACGTCGTGTAGACCTTGGTGTGTCGCGGCAGGCGCTCGCCGTGGGACAGCTCCCAGGCGACGGGGCGGATCGATCGCAGTCCGCCACGGATGTAGG
>Ga0209063_1000490_pt1 | contig 26751 bp, 22 predicted proteins | sample KloWWTmeKNB19Kit_FD_187177 | JGI IMG/M metagenome (GOLD analysis project Ga0209063, IMG submission 187177) | Active sludge microbial communities from Klosterneuburg, Austria, studying microevolution and ecology of nitrifiers - Klosterneuburg... | ecosystem: Engineered > WWTP > Aerobic digester >... | reverse complement strand
GTGCAGGGTGCAGCTCGGTGGCATCCATGAACGGTCCGGCGATCTCAAAATGGCGGATGAGCAATATGCCGCAGCACTAGCGGAACGTGCGGACTATCCGTTCGCATTGGCTGCTGCTGGACGTGTGGCCGGAAAGCTGAAGAATTACGCGAAGGCCGAAGCCTTCCTTGAACAAGCCATCTCGCGTATGCCTGATGCACACTTCCATGCCGACCTTGCTCGTGTATACAAGTTGCAAGGCAAAGAAACAGAAGCTTCGGAAGAGATCCGGATCACGGAAGAGACATTGATCGGACTATCCGGAAAAGAACATGGAACAACCCATTCGGATCACGGGCATAGTCATGAAGTGGGTTTGGAAATGGCTCGTTTCGAGTTGGAATTCCACAAGGACCTCCCCAATGCTTTGGCCAACGCGGAACACGAATTCGAACACCGCGAGAACAACATTGAAGTGAATTCGGCTATGGCTGCGATCCATTATGCAAGTGGGAACCTGAGCGAAGCACAAGTCCATCTCGATATGGCCAAGAAGACCGGTTGCAAGAATGCGGAACTGTTGTTGATCGAAGGGCTGATCAAAACCGCCAATGGTAATATGAAAGCAGGAAAGAAACTGGTGAAGGAAGCTTTCGCACGCGATCCATACCTGCAGCACCCGCTGGTCGCTGAAGGCCATAAAGTCGTCTGAAAATTCCTACCACATCCAAATACCAATATGATGAGAGTATTACGCTTCACTTTCCTATTTCTTTCGTGCATGTCTGTTGGAGGCAGCTTCGCGCAGTCCTTCGACCTTGAAGGTAGATTGACCGATGCCAAAAGCAGTGACCCGTTGGTCGGTGCAGCCGTTCTATTAGTAGGCACCAACTTCGGCACCACGACCGATCTGAACGGACGCTTTTTGATCAAGAAAGTGCCACAAGGGGATTACACCTTCCGTATTTCCTCCTTGGGATATGGCAATACGGAAGAAGTAATTACGATCGACAAGTACACGACCAAGGACCTGAGCATAGACGTGAAAGGGATCGAACTGCGGGAAGTGAGCGTTCGTCCACAAGCACAAGCGACGACCACGGATGTGATCAACGGTTTGGACCGTTTGACCAGACCGGTGAATACTTCACAGGACCTCTTGCAACTTGTGCCTGGACTATTCATTGCCCAGCACGCCGGTGGTGGCAAAGCCGAACAGATCTTCTTCCGCGGATTCGATATTGACCATGGAACAGACCTACAAGTAAGTGTTGATGGAATGCCTGTGAACATGGTAAGCCACGCCCACGGCCAAGGTTATGCGGACCTGCACTTCACGATCGCCGAGACCGTGGACAAATTGCAGGTACACAAGGGTCCTTACAATGCACGCTTCGGTGATTTCGCTACAAGCGGCACTGTCGAATTCCTGACCAAGAACAGCTTGGACAAAAGTGAGATCAAGGTGGAAGGCGGCATGTTCAACACCTTCAGGGCTGTTGGTCAGTTCGACCTGCTGGGCAAAAAGCACCTGCTTACCAAACGAACCGAGAACGCATACATCGCCGGTGAATTTGCCTACACAGATGCCTATTTCAAGAGTCCCCAAGGCTTCGGTCGATACAACCTCTTTGGAAAGTACACGGGGCAATTAGGAGAACGAACCCATCTTACCCTGAGTGGAAGCACATTCAGTGCAAAATGGGATGCGAGTGGACAGGTGCCCGAGCGCGCTGTACAGAATGGAACGATCGATCGCTTCGGTGCGATAGATGATCGCGAAGGTGGAAACACGCAACGCACAAATGCCTATGCCACGCTCGTGAGCGGAACGCTCAACGGTGGGTCGTTCAAGAACCAGATCTACTTCGTGAAATACGACTTCGAACTCTTCAGCAACTTCACCTTCTTCGCGAATGACAGTGTGAACGGGGACATGATCGCCCAAACGGACGATCGCACGATCATGGGCTACAACGGATCCTACGCGGTGAAAACCCACCTCGGTTCGCGCTCTTTGAAACTTGTCGCGGGTGCAGGCCTACGTTATGACCAAGCGGATATTGCATTGAAGAATGCGGTGGAGAGAGTGGTCTTTGACACCATTGTTTCCGGGACGGTGGACCAGATCAATGCCGGCGTTTATGCGGATGCGACCCTCGAAGTTACCGAACGTTTCAGCGTGAACTTGGCAGCGCGCCTTGATGTGTTCCGGTACAACTACGGTGATTCCAGAGGAGCTGACTCTTTATCCGGGAACAAGCTACAGCAACGTGTAAGCCCGAAGTTGAACTTCACCTACGCCTTGAACGACCGGGTACAACTCTACTTGCGCACAGGTATGGGCTTCCATAGCAACGATGCCCGCGCCGTGGTGATGGATAACGCAAACCGAACCCTTCCGCGAGCCTATGGAGTGGACATCGGATCCACCTTTAAGCCTGCTCCTCGTATGTTGGTGAATGCCGCCTTCTTCGGCCTTTATTTGGAAAGTGAGCTGGTCTACGTTGGTGACGGTGGTGTTGTGGAAACCAGCGACGCAACACAGCGCATGGGCTTGGACCTGAGCATTCGGTACCAACTCACGAAGCGGCTATTCGTTGACCTTGACCTCAACCTTGTGCAAGCCAAGTTGATCAATGCACCTAAGGGTGAGGATCAGATCCCATTGGCACCGCGCTTCACCACGATCGGTGGGCTGGCGTACGTTCAGGACCGCGGCTTGAATGCCAGCTTGCGTTTTCGCCACATCGCGGATCGACCTGCCAATGAAACGAACGGTGTTGTTGCCAAGGGATACTTCCTTGTAGATGCAAAAGTGAGCTATCGCTTCACCGCCTTCGAAGTAGGAGCCACGGTGGAGAATCTCTTCAATGTCGACTGGAACCAAGCCCAGTTCGATACGGAAAGCCGCCTGCGGAACGAGACCGAGCCCGTTAGTGAATTGCACTTCACACCTGGTACACCGTTCTTCCTGAAGGGTTTCGTGAGCTATCGTTTCTAGATCGCAGCTTCTTGAAGCACTGTTAACATAGGGCTGTGAAGGGTTGGCGATGAACGTCGTATAGGAACGGACCACAGTGTTGGACATTTGCTGCGCGTAAGCAGTGCGTTCCGCAACAGCGGAGCGCTTTCCAACCACCATGCGTGCCATTCGTATCCTCGCCCAGCCGGACGATAGCACTTGCGGCCCGACCGCGTTGCATGCCGTTTACGATTCCTTTGGTCTGCATCTTCCTTTGGAACAAGTCATTGAGGAAGTGCATTCATTGGAAGATGGTGGAACATTGGCCGTGTTCCTCGGTCAGCATGCGATCTCCAGAGGTTTCCATGCACGCATACACAGTTACAATCTGCGCGTGTTCGACCCCAGTTGGGACGGTCTTTCCATGGAGCAACTGCGTAAGAAACTTCTCGCCCAGATCCGTTCCAAACCCGGCAAAAAGTTGCATTACGCGTGCCTCTCGTATGCCCGCTTCCTGAAAATGGGCGGCGAGATCCGTTTCGACGACCCGGCTCCTGCCCTGCTCCAAGAATATTTTGATCGCGACCTTCCTGTACTCGCCGGACTTAGTGCCACGTACCTATACAAGAGCAAACGGGAACGCACCGGACCGGCCGGAGACAGTATTTACGATGATATGCGTGGCAAACCGATGGGGCACTTCGTAGTGCTTTGCGGCATGGAAAAGAAGACCGTGCTCGTTGCCGACCCCTACCAGGACAACCCCTATAGCAACGACCGCTACTACCACGTTCCCGTTGGTCGCTTGATCAATTCGGTCATGCTCGGGATCGTCACCTACGACGCGAACCTACTCATCATTTCACCTGAACCTTTAGCCTGATGGCATCACCTTTCCACCCCGTTGGAACATCCTTCGGAAAATCCAGTTCTCTTCACCCTTTTAGTGCATGAAGAAGCTCATCGTGGTTCGCGAACCCAAGGAATGGAACTTGGGTGTTACTGGCTTGGAGGTGATCAGCTCCAAGGACTACTTGACCCTTCCGAAGTATGCCACCATGCGGAACGTGCGCGTGTTCAATTTGGCAAGGAGCTACAGCTACCAAAGTCGAGGCTACTATGTGAGCCTCCTCGCCGAAGCACGCGACCACAAGGTGATCCCGAGCGCAAAGACCATCCTCGACCTCCGATCACCAAGCATCGTAAAAGTTCTTTCACGCGATCTGGATGACACGATCCAATCCAGTCTGGGGGCCAAGAACAAGCATGAGTTCATTCTCAGCATCTACTTCGGACGCAACATCAACCCGAAGTACGACAAGCTCTCGCACGACCTGTACAATGTCTTCCAAGCCCCGCTCCTACGCGCCCGGTTTGTGAAGAGCGAAAAATGGGAACTGCGCTCGGTGAAAGCCATTCCGTACAACGATATCCCCGAAGAGCATTTGGAATACGTGAAGCGTTATGCGGCAGGATACTTCGCCAAGAAGCGGTACGATAAGGCACGTGAGGACAAGAGCCAATACGACTTGGCGATCCTCGTGAATCCAGCCGACAAAGCAGCCCCATCCAACAAACGGGCGATCGTGAAATTCCGGCAGGCTGCGGAGGAACTGGGATTCAGGGTTGACATTCTCGGACCAGATGATATGGACCGCGTTGCTGAATATGATGCGCTCTTCATTCGTGAGAACACCCATGTGAACCACCACACATACAGGTTCGCGCGTAAAGCACAGAGTGAAGGATTAGCTGTGATGGATGCGCCTGATGCCATCCTAAAATGCAACAACAAGGTCTATTTGGCGGAACGCATGTTGGCCGCCGATGTGCCGGCGCCACGGACCATGATCGTACATAGCGAGAACCGGGCGCAGGTGGGGAGTGAATTCGGACTTCCCGTTGTGTTGAAATTACCCGACAGTACCTTCAGCCGTGGTGTAGTAAAGGCGAAGACGCCTGAGGAATTGGAAAAGGAATTGGATATGATCCTGACCGACAGCGACCTGGCCATTGCGCAGGAATACATGCCCAGCGATTTCGATTGGCGTATCGGTGTGTTGGATGGTGTACCTCTTTACGCTTGCAAGTATTACATGGCGAAGGGCCATTGGCAGATCTACAACTGGAGCAGTGAGGACAAGGACGAAATAACGGGCAATTTTGACTGTATGCCGATCGAAACCGCGCCGAAAGCCATTGTCGATGCAGCAGTGCAGGCCGTACTTGCTGTTGTGGGCACGCATGTTCCGGGACACGCTACCGTTCAGGCACCCGGGCTCTTCGGTGTGGATGTAAAAGAGGTGGCCGGAAATCCCTTTGTGATAGAGGTGAATGAATGCCCCAACATAGATCATGGAGTGGAGGACCAGGCCATGGGCGATGAACTCTACAAGGCGATCATAGGGTCGCTGAAGATGCGTATTGAACAAAAGATCGGTGTACGGCAATGAGCACAAAGGAGAAGAAGTACAAGCTGTTCGAAGTAACAGGGATCGAGCTGGAATACATGGTGGTGGACCGCACAACCCTGAAGGTCCTACCGATCGTGGACAAGCTCTTTGAAGATGTGACAGGAGAGATCACCAGCGATGTGGAACGGGGTGATGTGGAGTGGAGCAATGAATTGGTGAGCCACGTGGTTGAATTGAAGACCGCCAAGCCCACAAGGAAGATCGCTTCGTTCCGAAACAAGTTCGCCAAGGAGGTGAAGGCGATCAACAAGGTGTTGGCCAAACGCAACGCAATGCTCCTACCCACGGCGGCCCATCCGTTCATGGACCCGTTCACCGAAACCGTGATCTGGCCACACGATCACAACGAGGTATATGCCCTGTACAACCGGATCTTCGACTGCCGCGGACACGGTTGGAGCAATTTGCAAAGCACCCATCTCAACCTGCCGTTCGCGAACGATGCGGAGTTCATGAAACTGCATGCGGCCATCCGGATCCTGTTGCCGATCATTCCTGCGATCTCCGCCAGTTCACCGATCCTGGATGGCCAACCAACAGGATCTCTTGACGCCCGCATGGAAGCCTACCTCCACCACCAGGAAAAGCTTCCCGTGCTGATGGGTTCGTTGATCCCAGAGGCCGTGTTCTCCCAAGAGGATTACTATCGGGAGATCTTCAGCCCGATCGCGAAGGCCATGGCACCGTTCGATACCGAACACATCATGGACCATCACTTCGCCAACTCGCGCGGTGCGATCGCTCGCTTTGACCGTGGGGCCATAGAGATCCGCGTGATCGATATCCAAGAATGCCCAAGTGCGGACCTTGCCATTGCCGAGTTGATCGTGACCGTGCTGAAAGCTCTCGCGAAAGGGCATTGGGTAAGCACTTATGTCCAACGGGCTTGGAGTGAACATGATCTGCTCCCCATCTTCAAACGTGTGATCAAGGATGCCGGAAATGCGGAGATCGTGGACCGGGATTATCTCATGATGTTCGGACTACTTAAACAGGAACAAATGACTGCGAAGGAGCTTTGGCAATACATCTTCGTTGAAGTGTACAACGATCTTAGCGATGGCTGCCGCACCCACATCGCCCATATCCTCGAACACGGTTGTTTGGCCGCCCGTATCCTTTCAGAGACGGGTACTCATCCGACCCGCGAAGAACTGGTCCAGGTGTATTCGCGAATTGCACACTGTTTGGATACGGACACAGCGTTCGTCTAACCCGTATTGTCCTTTCTGTAGTTGAACTTGCTCTCCTGAAAAACAAAGACCCCGGCCTTCCGTTAAGGAAGCCGGGGTCTTTACGTTCAAAGACTTGATCAACGCATTACGCTGAACCGCTGTTCCGTTGAACCACCTTCCCAGACCAATCGCAGCAGGTACTGCCCGGATGCAAGTTGTTTTACATCCACTCGCTGTACTTCCGTACCCGGTGCCGTTGGGACCGGTTGCATCACTGACCGTCCGGTCATGTCCAATACTTCAATGCGAACATTGCCTGCTACCTGCGGCGTGCGCGTGGAGATATTGATAACATCACTTGCAGGCGAAGGCCATACAGATGTGATGGTTACCTGATCATTCGCACGCACTCCATTTGGAAGCTGTGCGCCCCAAAGTTGGATATCATCGATGGCCCCTTCCACCAGACTGCCGCCATTCAACTCAACGCCCGGTCGTATGCTATCGCTCGCATTGAACTTCAATTTGATGCTGTTCACGTTCCCCAAAACATCTTGGACACGGAACACATTACGGCGCCAAGCGCGCTCACCGTTCTTCGTATCCTCCAATTTTGTCCATGTGGCACCACCATCTCCACTGGCCGAAACCTGCCACCAGTCAGCATGCGGATTGGCACCCGAGGGTGGATTGTTCGTGTACCAACGCCAGTAACTGAAGCTTGGAGAAAGAAGACCGGTCAGGTCGATGGTCGGACCCATGAGTGTTGTAGTACCGCCATCCACATCATTATCCCCGAGAGGTTCCGAAATGGATGCTGCATTCCCTGTGAACCAACAGAACGTGCCGCCCGTTGTATGTTGCTCATTGGGCTGCACAATAGTGCTTTCATCTCCAACAGTACCGTACGAACCGACAGGTGAGCCGAACTCCCAAATGCCAGTGGTGGCATTGTCCCCGGGTTGCCCCTCAGCCCAGGAACCCAGCTCGCTCAGGTCGTCGGCATTTTCCGTCGCCTCCAGGTCAAATCCGACCATGATGTAGTATGGTAGCCCTGGGTCCGCGATGTTGGCGGAGATCGGAGTGACCGCACTGACCTGATCGAAAATATCCGTTAAGGCAAGAAAATAGGAGATCACGGTGCCATTCGGTTGCGCAGGGATATCGGCGGCATAATCCCCACCACCACCGGTCATTTGAACAACGGTCCAATCCGTGGCATTGTTCACCTTGTAATGCAACTGCACGTCCTGCAGGTACTCAGTGGCAGGGAATTCAATGGCCACCAAGGCATTAATGGTGATAGGCGTAGCTTCTACGGCCGTCTGCACATCATCGTGGAAAAGCTCAGCATCGCTGATCAAGGTGATACCATGGATACCGAAGGCTTCCACAATGGCCAAGCCATTTGGCGTACCATTCGTAATGTCCCCGTCATCATCATCGGCTTGTAGAACATCCAAGAGCACATCGCGGAAAGCGATGCCCTCATTGCCATTGAACACCACGGCCTGAAGCCCAGGGAAGGCAGCTGCGAAAAGTTCAAGGGTCAAAGGCATGTCATTGCCTAGCAACACGTATGTGTCCCACCACGCCCCCGCGATTATCTCCCCATTCTGGTGCACTTCGCCGGTTAGGTCTGCCGGATACACTTTCGGTTCTTCATCATAACGACGAACCGTGGAATTGTCATTATCCAAGTTTATACCGAGACCCAATATCGGATTCTGCGTCAACGAGAGCGCCCAAATATCAGCGTACCCCTCGTTCATCCCCCCATTCCTGAACTGGTCCCCTTGGGACTGGTAGAAACGACCGTTCACTGCATGGCCGTATTCGTGGTAGACCACATCATTGATCTCCACCAAGGAGCGGCAGTTGTTCCCTTCGGCAAAGAAGTTGATGCCGGTGCCATCGTAGTTCGCATTGCAATCACCGGTGGTCAGATCCAAGCGGGCTTGAAATGAAAGATCCATTCCAGTGAAGGACGGAAGCACTGCCTTTGTATGCGCATGGATCTGATTGATGTACACGTAGGCAGAACGTTCACGGATATTGGAGCCGCCTTGGAAGATGACCGTATTGGCACCTTCGTTCAACGTACCAGTAAAGCTTGCTGCCACATTGTTCGTGACCACTTCGGCATAGCGACCGCTCAACCGGTATTGCGCGGGAACCGGACCCGCCAAACCAGATGCCAAGAATCCGTTGACATCGGAGTTGAACAGCACACCGTCGACCACGATATCCAATTCTGGGAGACCAACTACTGTCTGTGGCAACAGTGGGCTTCCGTTGTAGATCGATCCGGTAACGAGCACGTCGGCACCGGCATCATCATCATGGTCACCATGGTCACACGTCAGCACTTCATTGGTGCGGTACCGAAGCTCTCCAGTGTGCGCATCGACCAAGCAACGGTAGTGGCCTGCCAAGTCACCTCGAAGGGTGTTCACCATCAGTTCGTGCACCAGGTGCATCCTATAGCTGTTCACCCCATTTATAGGCAGCAGACGCAACGCGACGAACTCTGTGCTTACCACGTTCGAAAGACCTTGGCCAGCAACGGAGATCGCTGCATCGAAAGTTATTGTTGGATTGATATCCACGACCGGGTCGCTGTACAGGTCTGCACCGAAGGAGATCGCGCGTCCTTGTCCATCGAACTTCACTGATGCCCGTGCACCAAGCACAACAAGACCTTGGTGTTCCTGCGCGAAATGCACGTAGCTCACTTTCCCAGCTGGGGCAACGGACAACAATGCCAGTTCTTCCATCGGAGGGCGAAAGCCAGAAATTTCAGTACCAATGAATGACCTTGCCTTCTCTTCCAAGTTGGCACCGGACATTTCTATGGGTGTGCCATAAGCACGGCGCGGCATTCCGGTACTTTCATTGAATTCCACCGACCACTTGGGATGTGCTGTCTTGAATTGCTCCCAAGCCTGCTGCGCGCGCAGCTCAGCTTGTCGACCCCGATCAGGAACGCGTTGTGGATCTTTGATGAATGTGATCTCTTCATTGACCCCACTGGATTGTGCCAGAACTGCAGGTGCAAGAAGGAGGAAGGAAAAGGCGGAGATCAAGGACAGTATGCGATCGTTCATGAGGTCTTTTGGTTTGAGCGTTTGCGAATTTCGCGATTCTAAAGCTTACGGAACGGTGCTTTTCGGTGGGTTTACAAGAAAGCACGCATCTTCGGCACGACATTGAACCAGTTCAGGCATGGGGTATCGTCACAACCAACCCATCGTAAGCGAGCTGCATGGTCGGTGGAAGTTCCTGTGAAACGGCAGCATGATCTCCGAGCAAATGACTGATGTGAGTGAAGTAAGCCTTTTTCGGCCCAAGCTCCTGGACCAGGTCCATCGCCTCGGAAAGGTTAAGATGTGACAAGTGTGTCTTCTTCCGCAGTGCATTCAGGACCAAGACCTCCAAGCCTTTCAACTTTTCCTTTTCCGCTGAAGAAATGGTTTTCGCGTCCGTGATGTATGCGAACCCGCCGATACGAAAGCCAAGGACCGGCATTTCATAGTGCATTACTTGCACCGGCAATACCTCTACACCTTGTGCATCAAAGGCGGAGTTGCCCAGAGTATGTAACTCCAACTCCGGCACACCAGGATACTTTTGCTCTGCAAATGCATAATGGAACATGCGCTTCACAGCAGCATTGGTTGCCGCATTTCCGTACATGTCCATTTCCCGGTCCTGCTTGAAGTTGAAAGCACGCAACTCATCGATCCCGGCAATGTGGTCCATGTGTTCGTGGGTGAGCAGGACCGCGTCCAACCGCTCTACACGGCTTCGCAAGAGCTGCTGGCGAAGGTCAGGACCCGCATCGATCAATAGGCTCTTCCCGTTCACTTGGACCCAGACCGATGTCCGTAGCCGTTTGTCCCTCGGATCCGCACTTCTGCAGACCGCGCACTCACAGGCCACCACTGGCACGCCTTGACTTGTACCGGTGCCCAAGAATTCCACACGGAGGGTTGCCATTTGGGCAAAGATCGCATGTTGTCCCGCCCGAATGTATTTTCGCGCCGCTTTCCCAGTTTGCCGTTGATCATAAATGGCGTTGGGAAGCGCACCACAAACGGAATTTGCCTTGTGGAATTGAGGAGAGGTGGCAGAGCGGTTGAATGCGGCGGTCTTGAAAACCGCTTTACTCGAAAGGGTAACGGGGGTTCGAATCCCTCCCTCTCCGCCAACGCCGCTGCGAAGCGGCGTTCCTTTTTGCTTGGACAAGGTGGAGCGTGCTCCAAACCTTGTTCGGGGAAAAGGAACATGGGCGCGAAGCGAGCCGAGGCGTTGAAGCCTCCCTCTTCGGGATAGCGCACCTCGGGCGACCCTTACCGGCTCAGCCAGCGTCGATATGAACTGGCGGGTGCGCGCAGTTGCAACACTCCAAGTGGAACAGTGCACGAACCGACCGAGTTGATCCGTTCAGATCTGCACCGGACTCGGGATCCAGCAACGGTACATTCCGTGCAGCGACCGGCTTCGAGCCCATCGCAATTGGTCTTAACTTTGTGGTCATGCGTTTTACAGCAGTTCTAGGTTCTATGGCTTTGGCGTTGATGCCATCGTTCGGGACTTTTGCGATATTGGACCTCGTGGTCGAGGCAAAGACCTTTCACGATCCCGGTTCCAAGGCCCGTGTGGAAGTGAACATGGCCTTCCTTGCAGGGACCATGGAAAACGCCATGAACGAGCGTGGTTTTATGCAGAATAGTGTGGAAGTGCTCACGTTGATCGAACAGAACGGGGTCGTGATCGCATTCGGAAAGACCACGGTATCGGGTCCGGAGCGAACCGACAGTACACAGGTTGACCTATTACACCAGGAATTCTTCTCACTGGCGCCGGGCGCCTACGACCTCACCGTTGAGGCATATGACCTGGGCTCCACGGATACCACAAAGGCCCGTTATGCGGCTCCTCTGGTCGTGGGAGAACTGTCTGCGGGAGTTTCTGTTTCGGATATCCTTTTCGCCGAGCGCATAGTTCCCACAGATGATCCAACGCGTTCCAAATTCGGTTATGAGGCCGTTCCATTGATCAGCGATTACTTCCCTGCTATGATCGGAAAACTGAACGTTTATGCCGAAGTCTACGGCACCGATAAACGATTCGGCACCGACAGCCTGTTCCTCTTGAGCTATGCCGTTCAGAATTTCGAAACGAAGAAGGTCTTCGGACCTTTCAAGCGGAGCCTGCGCGAAAAGGGAAGACCGATCGTGCCCATTATGGCCGAATTCGATATTGCCCAATTGCCTTCAGGGAACTACATCGTATTGATCGAGGTCCGGGACCGCGCAGGTGAGTTGGTGGCCGAACGTGAACAGTTCTTCCAGCGCAACAACCCCGTATCCTACAGCTATGACCTGCAAAGTCTGGATAACCTGGATCTCGAGGGAAAATTCTCTGGAGCGTTCAGCAACGCGGATAGTCTTGCGGAACATATTGCCAGTCTTGGACCCATTGCCGCTCAGTTGGAACGCAAGATCATAGCCGACCGGTACAAGGACCATGATCTGGACCTGATGAAGCGATTCTTCTACAGCTTTTGGGCCAACAGGAGCGCTGACCCCGAGCAAGCTTGGGCCGTATACCACGCCGAAGTGATGAAAGTGAACAGGCTTTACGGATGCCGGATCCAAAAGGGATATGCCTCCGATCGCGGGCGCATCTATCTCCAATACGGACCTCCGAACACCGAGATGAACCGCTTCAATGAAATGGATACCTACCCGTATACCATCTGGCATTATTACCGGGCAGGGAAATACACGAACCGACGTTTCGTTTTCTACCAGCCCGACCTGATCTCGAACTGCATGCAATTGTTGCACAGTGAAGTGCCGGGAGAACCGCAAAACGCCCAGTGGAACCAGATCCTGCACTCACGGAACACGGCCCTCAAGGATGTTCAGGTCGCTCCGGTCAATACCCTTGGTGGAGAGAGGGCAAATGAATTCTTCGAGCAACCGCGTTGACCCCATCCACTTCCTTGTGCGATCTTCGTCGCCTTTGGCATGCGAACGGCGGTGATCATCCTCAATTGGAACGGAAAGAATTGGCTGGACAAGTTCCTCGCCACGGTGGTGCAACACTCACCCGAAGTAGAGGTCATTGTTGCGGATAATGGCTCAACGGACGGCTCCTTGGAGTGGCTCAATGAGTTCCATCCGAACGTGCGTGCGATCCAGCTAACGGAGAACCATGGCTTTGCGGGTGGATATAACCTTGCTCTTGCCCAAGTGGACGCGGAGCGTTACGTACTTCTGAATTCCGACGTGGAAGTTACTCCAGGTTGGTTGGTCGGTATTGGGGATTACATGGATCGCCATCCGGAAATGGCCGCGTGCCAGCCAAAGGTGCTCTCCCACCGCGAGCCAGGTCACTTTGAACATGCTGGCGCCGCTGGTGGTTTCATAGATCGCAATGGATATCCGTTCTGTAGGGGCCGGATCTTCGAGATCACGGAGAAGGACTCAGGGCAGTTCGACGATGAACAGGAGATCTTTTGGGCCACTGGGGCGTGTATGATGATACGCGCCGATGCCTTTCGAGAAGCCGGCGGTTTTGATACCGATCTGTTCGCCCACATGGAAGAGATCGACCTGTGTTGGAGATTGCGCCGGACCGGTTGGCGCATCGGCTATACCAGCAATGCCGTGGTAAAGCACGTGGGCGGCGGATCATTGGGCTATGGAAGCCCACGCAAAACGTATCTGAACTTCCGCAATAGCCTGATCGTGCTTACGAAGAACTTGCACACTGGTTGGTTTTGGTGGTGGCTGTTCCGGCGGCTCGTCCTCGATGGATTCGCTGCCATGAAATTCCTACTCGAAGGGCATGCCGCTCATGCCTGGGAAGTTGGCCGAGCCCATCGCCATTTCTTCTATCGTTTACCGCATGTGTTGCGTCAACGAAAAGCATTGCTCCTAACTGAAAGAAACCCCAACCTTACGGGGATGTACCACCGCAGCATTGCCTACGATCGATTTATTCTCGGTTGGAAGAGCTTTGCTCAGTTGGACAAGGAGGCGTTCCGTTGAAGGCTATCCGTTGCTCCTGTCCAGCAAGTATTGCACAGCCAACGAATATCCTTCCAGACCAAAGCCCGAAATAACACCAGCGCAAACCGCCCCCGTGACCGTGTTGTGCCGGAAGTCTTCACGAGCGTGGATGTTGCTGATGTGGACCTCGACCACGGGTTTGACCACCACCGCTATTGAATCACGCAAGGCAGCACTCGTATGGGAGTATCCCGCAGCATTCAAAATGATGCCGTCATGATCGACCCCAGCTTCCCGCAATACACGCACCAGGACACCTTCCTCATTGCTTTGCGTGTAAGTGAACTCCTCTTCCGGGTAGCGTTTGCGCAATTCGACCAGATAGTCCTCGAAGGATCGGTGACCGTACATTGCAGGTTCGCGTGTGCCTAGCAGATCAAGGTTCGGGCCGTTGATGATGTGTATGCGCATGGTCCTTTCGGTGGCTAAGGTCGGTAGCAGGATCGAAACGATCACCATTGGTTTGAACACACACCCGTTCGCACTGAATCACGGTGGCCGGATCAACGAACCCATTCCATTTGACCTTTGCTGAATGACTTGGCAGAACGCGATCACTGATCTGCGAATGCATCTGAAGCTGGAGCGTTCCCTCAGCGACCGTACCGTGGAGGCCTATCTGCGCGATGTAGGGAAACTTCGATCCTTCGCGGAACAGCAAGCTCCTCCCCTGTTGCCCACCGCAATTGGTCTGGATGATCTCCAGGCCTTCATTACCGATGCAGCGAAGAAAGGGTTGAGCGCCACCAGTCAAGCGCGTTTGTTGAGTGCAGTACGCGGGTTCTACCGCAGCCTGATGCGCGAACGGTCGATCACTGAGGATCCAACGGAATTACTGGAAAGTCCCCGAACCGCTCGCAAGCTCCCGATCTTCTTGAGCGTGGACGAGATCGAATTGCTCATGAAGGCCATCGATATGTCCAAACCGCTGGCCCACCGCGATGCCGCTATGATCGAAACGCTGTACAGTTGCGGGTTGCGCGTGAGCGAGCTTTGTGGTCTTCGCAGGTCCTGGTTGCATTTTGATGATGGCTTCGTGAAAGTGGTCGGCAAGGGCGATAAGGAAAGGCTTGTCCCCATTGGTCCATTCGCCATGCGACAGATCACCATTTGGATCGAGCAGGAACGTCCGCGATTGAATGTTAGGCCGGATGCGGTCGACCACGTTTTCTTGAATGCTCGGGGCGGGCCACTTTCACGCATGGCCGTGTTCTCTTTGGTAAAACGATTGGCTGTGAAGGCCGGAATCCGAAAGTCCATCGGACCGCATACGTTCAGGCATTCATTCGCAACGCATTTGGTGGAGGGAGGTGCCGACCTGCGCGCGGTACAAGAGATGTTGGGTCACGCCAGCATTACTACTACTGAGATCTATACGCACTTGGATCGTGAATACCTACGCAGCAACATCCTGCAATTCCATCCACGATCGGGGAGGACTGCGCGGAGTTAGGACCTAGTACAATTGCACGCGTTTCCTGTTCCCCACGTATACACCCGGAGCAGGCTGACCTTGGATCGATCGGCCCAATACATCGACCACGTTCTGGTTGGTGTTCAGGTCCCGTTGGAAATTCTCAGCAATGCCCACGTTGATCGCACTACACGGACTCGCGACTACTCGTATAGCGTCCAATTGCCAATCTCCAGAACCACCTTGGTATGCCTGAAGACGGATCTGAAGTGCGGCTATACCTCCTTCCACGGCCGGATCCAAACAACCAAGGTCCGTTACCACGCTTTCTTGGTACTGCTGGGTCACTTCCACATCGCTCACCATCTCCGATGCTTGTGCAGGATTGCGGGCATAGGAAATGCGCAGTCGTTGTGGGCCGTCCGGAGAACGTCGATGCCGAACTACGATGCTATCGATCTGTAGTGGCTCCAATGCAAATGCAGAAAGTCCGACCCACACTGTGGGTTGAGCTTCCATCGGCCATCCTTCTGTGTACACCGCATTATCAGCAATAGAGATGGGATGCGGACAGGTGGAGATACCGGTCCACACAACATTTGTCCCAATGAAAATGGGAGAACCTTCATCCGGCAAGTTGCATGCGGAACAGCCGTTTGCGCAGCTCAAGTATTGTTCGCACGGCAGGTTCAACCATTCATAGTCCAAAGTCTGGGCCATGCTTTCTGTACAAAACAACCACCCGAAGGCAACAATGGAGAGTAGTGGATAACGGTTCATTCAACGGTGGGAACAAACCGTCTATGGTTTGTTGTGACGCTGATACGGCCACGCAAGCCCAGATGTTACACCAGATATGGAACCGTTCCCGAGAAGAAAATGGCGATGGCGTCGTTCAACTTGGACCCAACAACGACGCAAGGTGACGTTCCATGACAGACCCCATGCTATCCAATTCAAGAAAGCCTTTGTCCTTGTGCCAAGTGGCCAATTCAGTGGCCAATTCACGCGTATTGGCCTGCGTGGAGATGGTATCGGTGCGCATGACCGCGAACAACTGTTCCAATTCCTCTTTTGCGAGTTTCTGCCGTTTACGTAGGAGGGCCCGCTCCTCTGAACGATACTGTTCAACGGTCTCCAGTGATATCGTCTGCTCCGCATAACGCACGAACGGAAGATTCTCCTTGTAGAATTGCGGCAAGTAGATCCGCACCCGGCCCTCAAAGCACTGCTGGTCAAAATCAATGCTTCTCAACCTGTATTGCACCTGATCGAAATCCTGGATCACATCGACCACGAAGTTGTACGCGCGCATATCGCCCAGTAGGCGTACGAAACACCGCTCGTTGAACTTAACGAATTCCTTGCTTAACCGCACCGGGTTCAAGTGTCCGCCACCGAAGCGTTCAGGGTCCTTGATGAACTCATCCCCAGGAACACCGATGATATGTTCCTCTACTAACGTATTGCCGTCGACCAGATAATTGATCCTGTTGGGACTGAGCATATGTTCGAGCTCCAACCCATATACCCGACTGGAATCGGCCTTCTTGATGTAGAAGTAATCGTGGTTGTCGTTGATCTGGTTAAGCACCTTGATCCGGAACGGTTGACTGTTCCCGTATGCGCAAAAGTCAATGCTGGCCACTCCCAAGTAATCGATCTTGCGCCCGTCCGCAATGAGCAATTGGTAGATCTCGATCAATCGCGCCTGCATATCACGCATTTCTCCAGGCCTCAGAAGAACGGTCTGCCAAAGTGTAGCGTGGCCCAACCGATCCACCTGTGGCATTAACCCGTCCCAACGCAGAAGATCGTCATACTGCAAGGGCAATGCAACCGATCTTCCTTGCTCGTTGAGATACGCCCGCAGTCCATCCTGCACATTATAGTGAGGTTTCTTCCGATCAATGTGGTTCAGCTGATCGCCCATTGATCAGCGGACCACTTGGAACCGCTTTTCCGTGCGGAATGCCCCATGCGCATCCTTGATCCGAAGCATGTAACTACCCGGTGCTAATCCGGAAATGTCCAATGAATGATCCACTCGATGGTCGACCACTATGGTTCCACGTCGCACAAAACGACCGTCCATGTCATGGATATCGCACCACAAGGTCGCTTGCCCATCGAAACGACCGAGCAAGTGGAGATATTCGGAGGCTGGAACAGGTGCCAGTGTTAGCATCATTTCGCTATCAGGCCCATCGGAAATAGCCACAGTAGTATTGTACTTTCCGAAGGTGTACTGCCCTTTCCGAAGGCTGTCCAAGGTGATGAAGCCATTCCCGTTCGTCAGGCTCCCTGCGGTCAATGTCTGATGATCGAACAGCGCCCATGGGTCTTGTGGAGTGGCCCGATATAACACAGCAGCCCCGCTCTCATTGGTTCCGAACAGATCATGATCGAACTCGTTCGCATTTCCACCGCGGTAGAACAATCGCGCCCCGAGCACGGTTCCTTCCGGCCATAAACCGTCCACATTCCAGTAGTGCGTGTTGCTAAGCGCTGCTACCTCCGGTCCGGATACCAGCTGGTCCGGTCCCGACCACATGTGGTCCACACGGAACAAGGTCGTATCCACCAGTTGCGTGTCATAGACCCTGAAATCCGTGTACGGTATCAGATTCACTACGGAAACACCCGGTATCATTTCGTACTCCGCGTCCATTCGCGCTTGGTTCAGTTTGGCATAGCGGTTCAACACCACCATGGCAGGAACAAAGGGTACTTCCAATTCCACAGTGGTCTGTTCTCCACTTGCGACGACCTCTTGATCGTTCACCTCCCCGTTCGCTGAAATGAAAGTAACGTCCAACGGTACTTCTTCGTGGTAGACCGAAGTGCCTCTCAACTTTTGTCCGATCAATAGGGTGACTTCGGAAGGGCCGCTTGTGCCTTGTACCTGTATATCGCGCACTTCAAATGCTGCAAACCCCGGGGCGAATACCCACGCATCGAAGAACGGGTCAAGGTCCTGACCGCTTTGCGCTTCCAATGCTTCCTTGAACCCCGTTGAGGTTATGGTGGTGTTCGCCAGGTCCTGTTGGATCCCTGACATCGCTTCACGGAACGGGATGTCTCCCATGTATCCGCGCAGGTTGTGCATGACCGAGGCCCCTTTGTAATAGGTATGTGTGCCGTAGATGTATTCATCCGGCATAGGCGATAATGCTTGGAATCCGCCATCGTTGATGTGGGCTTGGCCGAGAACATAGAGCTGATTGTCCTTCACGGCACGCTCCAACCCTTCGTGCCCTCCCAACCATTCAGAAACCAAGTGCCCGGTGTATTCCGCTGGCCCTTCCTTCAACCACATGTCATTGTGTATGTGCGGCGTTACGACATCCCCCCACCAATGGTGTCCCAGTTCATGGCTGTAGAGGTCCTGGTTGCTATCATCCGGTTGTGATGTCATGAATTCCGGATAGGCCACATTGGTGGGAATTTCCAAGGCACCATCCGTGGTGATCACGTATCCGATCCTATCGTAGGCATAGGGCCCATACCAAAACTCGCAGGCATCAATGGCGGCACCCAAGTTGCCGAAGCGTGCAACCATGTTTCCGAAGTTGGCCGGTTTCGCCGTCAACCGCACTGGCATATCACCGTTCGCTCCGATGTGCACATAATTGGTATCCACATAATCAGCAACTGCAACGGCACTTAGATGTGTAGGGATCTGCTGCGGCAGATCGAAGGAGCGCACGACGGTATCGCCTCCCAATTGGACCTCGCCCAAAAAGTTCCCTTGCCCATGGAGCCTATAATTCCCAGTGGTCTTCACATGGTAGGTGTAGGAAGCCCGTTCCACAAAAGAATCGAAACACGGATACCAAACCTTGCCGAAGTTGGGTGGTATCGACGAGATCCCGATACCCAAGTTGTACATGTAGTTGCTTTGGAAATAGAAGCCACCCCATTCCGGATCGCGATGCGGTATGCCTTGATAATGCACGGTCAAAAGGTATTCCTGACCTTGCTGGACCGTTCCACCCAGATCAACGCGCAAATACTGGCCATCGTTGCTGAACGCCAACGGACCAGTGGACCCGAGCACCGAATCCACTTGGAGTTGGAACAGATCGAAACGGATCGATCCTTGATCCGCCATAAGTGGCACGAATGAAACCTCGGCAACTCCGTTCAATAGGCTCTGACCGTAACTGGACAGGTCCAACGAAAGGTCATAATGCAGAATATCGAATGTGTCACTTCTCGCGATCGTTCCATCGATCTCGGAGCGATCGTGCACAGATGAACCAATGATCGGTGCGTTGCGGAAGTAATGGCAACCGTAAGGGTTTGGTTGTCCATGAGCTGCAACACCGACCAGTACTAAGGTGATGAAATGCAAGGATCTTGTTCGAAGCATGGTGCGCGATGTTCTATTGCGCCACAATCTACGATCGATAGGGCACAAATAGATGGCAATGACCATTACACCTTGGGAAACCCAAGGATCATCCCCTATCCCAGGAAGCCTGTTCTGAAACTACTTCTTGGCAGCGGCCTTCGCCGCTTTAGCGGGAGCTGCTGTCTTCGGTGCCGCCTTCTTCACAGCCTTGGGTGCTGCGGTCTTGGCCGGCTTAGCAGTTGCTGCTGCGGCAGCCATCTTCTTTTCCGTGGCTGCTTTGCGCTTTGCACGGGTGTTGCTGCTCTTAGCTACGGTCTTGCCGGTGCCACTGTTGCCTTTACGAAGGTTTGCGCGTCTGGTTGTCATGTTCTTGCGAATGGGGCGCAAGCTATGCAAAGTGTTCCAGTGATGTGAATGGAAAAGCCAACTTGGATCGTGTTGATACGAATGAACAAGGGCCACCCGAGGTGGCCCTTGTTCATTCGTATTTGCACTCGGTCAGAGTTTGAAGGACAATCCGATGCCGAGCGTTTGCTTGAACTGTGTACCCGGACCTGAGTAGTTGATGCCTTCCGCATTGGTCCGAGCCAAGTTGGTGTCGTGATCGTACAACAGCAGTGTATTGAGCGTGGCCGCGAACCAAGAGTTCACTTTGAAGGTCCATAAGGTTTCCCAGGTCACGTCCATGTTCTGTGGGTTGCGTAGGTAGTTGCTGAAGACATCACCCCGTGTGAGAAAAGTGATGTTCTTGGCCAATTCGGTCTGGTACTGTACCCGAACGTATCCACCGAACTCGAAAGCTGTTGTTTCGAAATTCTTCACGCCAAAAACACGTAATTCCGGATCTGTTGAACCACCCCAAAGGGTTTTATCGTTCACGATGACCAAACGCGCGGTGGCCGGTGAAAAGAAAGCGGAGAAATTCTTGTTCGGCTTATAGTCGAGACCAAGACCGAGCAAGGTATACGCCGGAGCGAGGAAATTGGAGATCCTTGTACGGTCCTCACTGAAGCCTTCCGTGAACTGGGTCTTGAACTGGAATATTCCAGCGAAGTACAATGCTTTGGTAAGCTCGTACCCGTATTTGGAATTCAGCTCGATCCGGTCATCCGTTTTCTGCGGACCACTTCCGTTGTGAACATCTTGCCCACCAAAGGCCAAGACCAAGCTATTGTCCCAAGCCTTCCGACCTTTCTTCCAATTGGCCATGCCGTTGAACATGGCAATACCGCTTACGGAACTGTAACCACCTGCCGCCCAATTGGTCAAATTCACTTGGGTCAGGTTGATGTTGAAGACGCCGGCTTTTGTCCATCCGTCCGGGATCGTATCCGAGGCTGCCTTATCTGCGCCGGCATTGGCTGCAGCAGCACGTGAGGCAGGGTCGATATCGTTCTGTGCCCAAAGACCGGTGCTCAGTCCGGCCATGATCAATAGGGTGTAAGTAAGTCTCATGTCTGAAAGTTTAGGTTGGTTGACTTTGTTCGGTTTGTTTGACGGTACGTTCAATTCAGATAGCGGTACTGGTAGATCTATTCATTCCGTTCCAGTACCTCGATCCGTTCGGTGATCAAGCGGCTTGTTGGTATGAGCACTTCCCGGTCCTGAGTGCGAAGGGTTAATGAAATACTGTCGATCCTTTCTATCACACCTTCATCCTCACCGATCCGTATCCGCATGCCTGGCTTGAATCGTTCCTTACCGTAGAAACTGCTCAAGATATTTGTGAGGATGTCCCGCGATGCGTAGGCATATGCCAAGCCGAAGGCAAGCAATACGCCAGCCAGAATGATCTGCAAATTGGAGGTGATCAGTTCAGTATCCACACCCGCTACGTTCAAAGCAGTGATCGATATGAAAAGTACGACCAGGCCACCCAACACTCGAGCCATGCTGCGGCCGCCGTTGAGCCCCATGGTTTCTGTCAAAGCGGTGATGGTGCTGGTCACTTTCTCACCGGCCCAAAGTCCTGCAACGAAGATGGTCAGAGCTGTTAGCAAAGTGGGCAAGTAGGCGATGAACGCCGCCACCCCGGCCTGAAGCCTTTCCATGCCCATGATATCGGCTGCAGCCATAACGAACACCACCAGAACTGCACCGTAGAACACAGAGGCCGTGAACCTGCCAACGGAATGGATACCCAGCTTGCGAAAAAGCCCGTTCATGCCCGTGCTTTGGACAATACTGTCCAACTTTCCGGCAAGCGCGCGGCGCACGATGGTTCGCACGAGTTTGGCAAGTAACCAGCCCACGATCAACACGATCAACCCAGCCACCAGAGTGGGTAGTGAATCAATGATCCCGGATAAGTAGATGTTGAACGAAGCGGCAAGGCGGTCCGTAATATGGCTCATGTTCATTGTTCAAGGATCGGGCTTCAGGTCGGTATCAGGTCGGTTCGCGGAAGTGCCATTCCCAGATCCAACCAATCGGAATTTCTCGAATACGGCCATGCTGTAATCCGACATGAAGAGCTGCATGAACCGCATCAACAGCATAATGCGCTTAACACTGCTCACCACATCTTGTTTTAGATGCTCGGGCGGCAGGTCGGTGGACCGGATGATCTTGAACGGATTCTCGCTCATGATAGATCCGGATAAAGGTTTCGATACTTCACCAACGCACGTTCCCTGGACCGCATTATCCGCATCTTCACGGCACTCTCGCCCAGTTCCAGGATCTCCATCATCTCCTTGATGGAAAGTTCATCTTGGTATTTCATTAGCAACACCGCCCGGTCACCTGGATCCAATTGCTCCAACACGGTCGGCAGCTCATCAGAACGCATGGAAAGCAGTTCCTCTTCATAGCGATCTTCCTCTTCCAGCTCCAGACCCATGCCCTCATCCACCTGTGAAGTGCGCTGCCGCTGGCCTTTGCGCAAATGATCAAGGCAGTAGTTGTAGGTTATGCGGTACAACCACGTCCCGAATTTGGATCGGTGGTCGAACTTCTTAAGGTTTACGAACGCCTTCAAGAAGATGTCGTGGGTAAGGTCCTTGGCTATGTCCTGATCGCGTACCATGCCAATGCACTTTTGGTACACCCTTGCAGTGTACCGATCGTACAAAAGACCAAAGAGGTCGGCATCCATCACTTGTTGTAGCGACAGGACCAACTCTTCGTCAGATAACCCAATGTCCGGCTTGGCCTTCTTTTTAAAATACACCAGGTGGGGAGGTGACGTTGTTTTGACGACCGAACTGTAATTCGGTCACTTCGCTTTGGGAGAGAAGTCCAAATAGGGAAAAACACCGCCTAAAGCGGAAGAGGTCAATACATATAAAGTGGGCAATACTGGATTCGAACCAGTGACCCCTACCTTGTCGAGGTAGTGCTCTGAACCAGCTGAGCTAATTGCCCTTTTTGCAAAGAGCGGCAAATGTAGGATCAATGACTGGATCCCGGAAGAAAATATATCGTCACCTCACCAATACACATGTTCATATTTCAGGGGTCGCGCAATTTGGTGCGAATGCGCCAACGTTCACGTTCAAATGAGGTGTACGGACCGACCGACCCATACTGCTAACAATTTCAACCGATGCTCAATTCGGTCCTAGACCTTTGGTTGTTACCTTTGGTGCCGTCGAAAAGAGCCATGTCGTCCAACAACCCCAACAGTGGCCGCGTTTTCAAGGACCCACGCCTTGAGGCGCTGACCCGCACGCACATCGCTGTTCCACTTACGATCTTTTTTGGCTGTGGTATCGTAGCTGCTTATTGGAGTGTGTTCCATGAGTTCGTAGCTGTCGTGCCAACTCTATCCCTCTATGCCGCTGGGATCTTCTTCTTTACCTTGATCGAGTATACCGCCCATCGTAACCTCTATCATATGGGCACGGCCAACAGCGAGCGCAAGGTCCGAATGCAATACTTGATGCATGGGTTCCATCACGATCACCCGAGGGATAAACAACGACTGGCCCTTCCTCCTATCCTTTCCGTGGTGCTCGCTGTGGCGTTCATGGGCCTTTTCAGAGCGATCCTTGGCAAGTATGGTTATGCTTTCGGTGGTGGTTTTATGACCGGCTATGCGGCGTATTTGATGGTCCATTATGCCATCCACACCATGAAACCGCCGAAGAACCTGTTCAGCGTGCTTTGGAAACATCATAACCTGCACCATTATGTAGGAGATGAAGGGGCTTTTGGGGTTAGCTCCCCTCTTTGGGACCACATTTTCGGGACCATGCCCGCAGATCCCAAGAAGAAATTGGCCTAAGCCTGGTGTCAGGAACCGCTCACTCGTGGTCCCGACCAAATCCCTTTTCGTTGCTCTTCCACAATTCGGCCTCTGCCTTCATCACGGCCTTTAGGCTGTCGCTCACGTCCTTTTCCTCGAAACGAGCAAGGTCAGGTTGGCCGGCATTGACCCAGGCACTGTACCAAAAGCTACCAAGGGACAAGATGGATTCGTTCATGCGCGTCTCGACCATACCCTGCATGGCATCTTCGTAAGCTTGCGTGAATTCGCGGCTGTAGCTCCGCATACCGCCGCGGCCTCGGTCCTCAAAAACATATTTGCGGTCTTCAGGATAGGTCTCGCTCAATCTCTTCTCAATTCCAAAGACACTGTCCAGGAGCATGTGGCTATCGTGGACCGCCACCCATGCTGCATCGAGCGGACGTTCCACATAAGAGGCACGGCCGACCAAATGGTCATAGTTCTCAGCGGAAAGCTCAGGTATCCGCGATTCCCAGAACGCATGGATACCATACTGGTTCGTCATTTGCCCATTGTAGTTCTCAGTGGTGTGCAACGGCACGTGGGCATCCGCGACGTAGTGTCCCAACTCCGTGCTGTTCCGCAGGATGCGATCCACATCACCACGCTGGAAAGCGTTCACCAACCTGCCGAACATGACCTGTATATGCCACGGGACAATGCCATATGCTTGTAGCGTGTCTTCCGTGAAGCGGGCAACAGCATCTTCCCATTTCTTGGGAACCACTTCGAACGGATCCTGATCGCCGTGGGCATAATGGTCAATATCGATGTAGTGGCGTGCCGCCTCTCCTACTGCCGCATAGCGCCGGCTGTCCGGGTCCGTGGAGTGGTCGCTAATGAAGTCGATATGCCGTTTGTAGAAGCCGAACATTTCCGGCGGTAATGTGAAACAGGCCATGCGATTGATACGCCGATGCCCATAGAATCCCCAAGCATGTGCGGGTTCCACAACCCGCACCGGCCAGACCACCAACATAAGCGTTGTGAGCAGCAGGAACATGATGATCGTTTTCCGGATCATGCACTTACCATGGTGTCCATAAGTACCAACTCGCCGTTGCGCAAGATCGGGATCGCTCTGCTTTGGTCCGGTGTAAGGCAAAACTTAACGTCCGCATGCATCTTCAATTGTTCGATCCGTCGCCTGCGTGGTGCGGCTTTGATGATGCCCATGAAATTCTCGCGCGCCGCCATGTACATGTACTTGGCAGCTATGCTGGAATCCTCTTCCACACCGAATTTCCCACTCTCCAAGAGCCGCTCCATTACGGCCCCTGCGAATACGGAATCCTCCAAGTTGAATTTGTCCTTCCAGCCGGAACAGAGCAACAAGATGTTCTCGTCCTGTTGCACGAGCCATTCGCTCAGTGCCGTCAAGTTCAAAAAGGAACCGATCACCAACACCTTGGCATCCTTCGCCAGATTGATGGCCTTGGTCCCATTGGTCGTGGTCATTACGATCGTCTTACCCTTCAAGTCCTTGCCGATATAGGCCAACGGCGAGTTCCCATATTCGAACCCTTCAACCACCTCTCCATCGCGTTCCGCTGCAGCTATGTACCCTTCTCGTCCCAAGTACTTGCGTGCTTCCTCAATAGTTGCCACGGGTATGATCCGGTCCACTCCATTGTCGAAAGCGGCGACCATGGCACTTGTGGCACGCAGGACGTCAATGACCACCACTATGCCCATATCCTGCGCGTAGACAGGATATTGACCGGGCATGAAGCAAACCTCCACCCGGTACTGATAATCAGTATTGGTCGTTGTGTTCTCCATGTCAAGGCTTGTAGAAAGGCGTTTTCACCACCACCCCTTTCGTCGCTTTTCCCCGGATGTCCACCCATATCGGTGTGCCTTCCTTGGCCATGGATGCCGGTACATACGCCATACCTATGGGCTTTTCCACGGTGGGTCCCATGGTGCCCGAGGTGACTTTGCCGACCACTTTTCCAGCTTCGTCCACAACCGGATGATCATGTCTGGGTATTCCGCGTTCGGTGAGCTCGAAGCCGACCAGGTTTCGTTCCACGCCGTTCTCCTTTTGTGCTTTCAACCTATCGGAATCAACGAAATCCTTGGTGAATTTCGTGATCCAGCCCAGACCGGCTTCGATCGGTGAGGTGGTGTCGTCGATGTCGTTCCCATACAAGCAGAAGCCCATTTCCAAACGCAAGGTATCGCGCGCTGCCAATCCGGTGGGTTTAATTCCGTGGGGACTTCCAGCTTCCATGATCGCATGCCATGCCTTCTCTGCCATGGGGTTGGGCACGTAAACTTCAAAGCCTCCTGACCCCGTGTACCCTGTGGTCGCCAATAGAACAAGGCCAACGCCTTTCATTTCGGCGTACATGGCCGTGTAATAAGGCATAGCAGCAATGTCTTCCGTAAAGAAACCCTTCAAGGTATCAACGGCCTTGGGTCCTTGCACTGCAAGAAGCGACATGTGATCACTGACGTTCTCGAGCTTGGCGCCAAAGGTGTTGTGCTCCTGGATCCAATCCCAGTCCTTTTGAAGGTTAGAGGCGTTCACGACCAACACATAATGCTGGTCGTCGCCGTGCTGCATGTTATAGACCAGTAGATCATCCACGATCCCACCTTTACCATTGGGCATGCATGAGTATTGCACTTTTCCCACGGAGAGCTTACTGGCATCGTTGGTGGTAACCTTCTGGATAAGTTCCAAGGCCCCAGGTCCGCGCACGATGAATTCGCCCATGTGGCTTACATCGAACATGCCAACAGCGTTGCGGACCGTACGGTGTTCGTCGGAAACACCACTATACTGTACAGGCATGAGGTACCCGGCGAATGGTACCAGCTTTGCCCCCAAACCTTCGTGGATGTGGGTGAGTGCCGTGCGTTTTAGGTCGGTCATTTATTCTCTGCGATCAATTTGTTGAACAGCTCCAGGTACCTGTCCCTCCACGCAATTACAGACCATTTCTCCTCAATGGTGCGTCGCGCAGCAGTACCCATTCGGGTGCGAAGGTCGTTATCGTTGATGAGATCCTCCAGCCTATCTACCCATTCTTCCCGCGAAGAGGCCAGATAGCCGTTCACCC